>Ga0182030_10017586_pt1 | contig 13784 bp, 10 predicted proteins | sample 812S3MmetaG_FD_121299 | JGI IMG/M metagenome (GOLD analysis project Ga0182030, IMG submission 121299) | Permafrost microbial communities from Stordalen Mire, Sweden - 812S3M metaG (Illumina Assembly) | ecosystem: Environmental > Terrestrial > Soil > Wetlands > Permafrost | place: Sweden... | reverse complement strand
GGCTCGCTCGTGATGTTTATGCAGCGAAAGTGAAGCCTGCGAAACGATGCGAAATAAAGCTCACGAGGGAGCGCCGATGGGCGAGCAGAATCTTCACCGTTTCAAGGCGGAGTCCGGCACGGGGGAATTGATGCGGGGAAGTTTCTGCGAAGGGGAAAAGTGTGGGCGGATGCTATTGACTGGGCACCTTTTTAGGTTTCGGAATAGGTGCGGGGTTACTCCAACCCACCGGCAGAGTTCGGCGTGCGTCATCTTGCCGTAACCGAGCGGGCGTTTGGTGGGGGTCAGGTCGCCATTTTTCAAGGACTTTATGACGGTCGCTTTCGTGGCGGGGATGCCGGCAGATTTAAGAAAGTTGTTCGTCCGGTAGGAAAGGCCGTTGTCTGGAAACCGTTCGTAATGGTGGCTGGGATACGTCAGGGACGCGGGATCAACGCCAGCCCAGCGACAGACGTCGCGGTGCGCGTATATTCCATAATTGCGGGGCAGGAAACCCGGATAAAGTTTGCCGGTCCGGAGAGCGATGGCGATGGCGGTTTTTTCGACGGTAAAGCCGGACAGGGTCAGAAGGCGATTAATCCGGTTGGATAGACCGTTGGGAGGGAATTGGATTTTGCGGCGGGCAGCTTGATAAATCTGCGCGGCCCGACAATCGGAGCGGTCGAACCGTTCGCCGATTTGCTTGAAGGTCAGCTTTTCCTGGTCGCGCAGGCGGAGCACGAGTGCCTCGCGTCTGGCCCGGAATGTTTCGGTCTGGCTCATGTCTGATTATGGGTCAGGAAATTGAATCCAAATAAGCCGCGATTTCAGTTGGTTGGCTTAAAATGGTTGTTTCATAAGCCTTCTGGTATTCCAATGGTTTTTCACGAAACAGGTTAGCCATGGGGTTATCACAAAAAAAGGCGTCGCAATAAGGAATTGCCACAGCGGCATGAACCATATCAAGCGCGTCATTCGGGCGTGTTCTTCTGCCCTTTGCTGCGATTGCTGCACCGGCTCCGGCAACGATCTGAAAACTTGGCATATTCCAGGGAGTCGGATTATCAACGAGTTGTCGCATCAATGCGGAAATATTCATGTCAGCTATTTCGCGCGTCGGCGGGCACATTTTCTCAAGGATTGGGAAAAAATCATTCTTCATGCTGTTAACGAGTGCGATGCGATTTTTTCCAACCAAATATGAAAAATTCAAACCGTGTTTTTCTGCCTGCAATTTCCGTTCGGTCGCTTCGGCCACAAAAGCATCCGTCAATGAATCTGGCGTTTTGGTAAAACCGGGAATCGCCTGATAATCTTGGAAGGTCATTGCCCAGCGCATATCAATGTAGAGCTTACGGCCCACTAGCTCGCCACAATGGGGCACGGGAACAATGTGTTCACCGGCCCAAAAGCCCGCCTTGGTGAAAGCATTAAGACTCGATCCGGAGCCCTTCACTTCAAGCAAGGTCTCGGCGATGAACTGACGCCATTCGAGGCGGACCAAATCAATCCAATTTTGAACACATACGCCACCGCTCATGTAATCCATGAGGTTTGCAGTCGCGGTGCGGGATTTGGTGTCCGACTGTTTCATTAGCTCTTCAAACAACGCCTGGCTTACGGGACAACAAATCTGATCTTTGGATCTTAATTTTTCCAGCTGTCCAAGAATCTGGTCGTATGGTGGCTGGCGTTTTTCACTTTGCAGCATTACATGGCGAAGGTTCACCCAGTGACAAGTATCAAGATAAATGAGTTTCTTGCCGGCCAATAGTGCGGACAATTCGGCATGTTTCTGTTTTAGATATTCCACCTCTGATACCTCTGGCGACCGCTCGTGCCGGGCGATGGATTCCTGAAAAATCGCCACATAACGTGGCGATGAAAATGGACTCTCAGCTTCGGACGCTGGCTCGATGGTTTGAGGTGGTTTACAATTATCCGGCGTTGCAGGTTCCATACCTAATAGTTTCTCCATGCTGTTTTCCACCATGAACATTTGCTTCGCGCGATTGAAATCTATCATCTGAACCGGGCCAGATGCTTCGATCATGAAGTCGAGCGCGTCGCCGAGATCGAAAGTGTTTTCAAACTCGAAAAACTCACGCTGTTTGCCACCTTCACCTATCAGAAACAGATGCCAGTGGGTTTGGTTTGCAAGCTGTCGCCATGTCTCCATTTGCGTCTTGCTGTGCGGATTGAGGTAAACATCGTAGGCGGCAAACGGCTTGGCTGGGTTATCGTGGTTGGGAATCCAGAAAAGCAAAAACGCCAGCGGGCCAAAATTGTTTCTGGCGACTCCGGTATTTAGCATGAGTTGAAATGGCCGCACGCGACAAATTTCTTCCATGAATGACGTCTGGTCGCGCAAATACAAAACCACTTCCTTGCCCACTTTGGGATCAATGGTCGCTGGGATGGGAAAAAAGCCATCCGCCATTCCGATAAAATCTTCAAGCGGAGGGTGTTCAAAACAAGTTTTTCCCTGCGTCCACTTCGTGTTGCGGCGGGATTCACTCATGGTAAAATCTATCTAATGGATGCCGCGCGTAAACTCGGAGCGAGTGAATCTGCGTGACTTTTCATGCCTCGCCGCAGCTAAGGCTATTGCCCCGGTTTATGTAAACACCCGCGTTTTTCAGCCTTGGTAGCCAGAATTTTAGATTTGGCCTTCTGCTCTTTTGCGGCGTGAGCAGTGAAGTCAATGACCGCGTGTTCGGGAAAATGGCCCACCACTTCCGCGCGCACCGGCAGCGCACAGGCTTCCGTCTCGCGAACCGTGATCGCCCACACACCATCCGATTTATAGCCCAAGATGCCGGTGAAATGATTCAGCGAGGCTTCCGGCGAAATCAAATCTCCGTCATAAACCGACAGAAGGCCGTCATCTTTGGGGAAAGGACGGAAAGCGATACTGAGAACCTGACCATCTTTTAGCCATTGGGGATGAACCTGCCGGAGCAGGAATGTTGTCGGTTGCATGGTCAAGCAGGAGTAAGATGACTGCGCACAAATGTATACAGCTCCGGCAAGGCACCGGCCTGGTCAAGATTCAAATCCTTGTCGTCTGACTTAGCTGTAATCGTATTGGTTGCCTGAAGTTCGCACCTATGGTCAGGGAGAAGAATTTCGGCAGAAATGCGCCAAGGTTTTTGAATCCATTCGAGAAAAAGCCCACCCTCAGGGGTTGGCCCGATATGGGGAAACGGCAGGTCTTCGGGGAAACTGGACACCAAACGGTCGGTTGCCCACGCGAGTTGGTCCTTGTCGGGCGCTTTGCCTTGGCCCTCCAGCCATCCATCCTGCAAGGCGGCCAATTCTTCAATCTGCGCCGCCAGCGTTTGGTTCGGCAGCAACTCCAGGTGATGCGTTTCTGCGAGTTTTTGCAGGCGATCGTAAGCATCGAACACACCCACGCCCCGAATCAAGACAGACAGGCGATCTTTTCCGCCCGCCTGGCGGGCCAGTTCACTGAAATTTTCCGGCAATGGCGCGGTGATGGCCGCGCCTTCTTCCAAGCGCAGGCGGAACGTTTGTTTTTCCCAATCAATCTCGCCGACGCGGCCGGTCAGATCGACATCTTTGGAGTAAACTCTCTGGGCATCCAATACTAATTTTTTCCGGCTCTCCGGGGTCAGTTGGGCCGGCCCGGCGGCGCGCGGCAATTCCAGCGCTTCACCTTCACGCAAGGAACGACCGAAGACGTTGAAGTGGTCCAACAGATCCTTCGGAAACTTGGCGGGCAAGGGGTGGTTGGTAGCACTGGCACTGACACATTCCGCAATCAGGTCACGCGACTGCTCAAAGTAAATATTGTTGCCACCTTGCAAGGCCAATGCTCCCGCCACCACCCAAGACAAGAGGGGTTTCGCGCTGCCATCTTCAACCATGCCCTCCAGATGGAGGCTGAATCCTTTTTCGAACCCACGAGGCACGCGCTCCCGTCCCGGATGTTCCGACAGCCACAGGTGTTTAGCCAATTCAATGACCAATTCCTCGTAGGCCGCGAGATCGCTGGCCACATCGACGGGCAGCGTATGCTCGTCAAAACGAGCACCCGTAAAGCGAGGCTTAAGGAATTCGGTTTTCATATCACGGACTGGTGCGCAAGTTTTATACCTGATTGCGGACAAGCTGGCAAATGCCAACGCTCAAATGAGACATCTTGCGCCGCAGCCAGTTCAATTTTCGGTGCGGGAATGGTCTCGTGGCGTCTTTCATACAACGAGGCGGGATTTTAACTGGGCTTCGAAGCCGTTCAGGCGGCGGGCGAAGCCGGGCCATTTTTCGGGTGACAGAATGGAGCTGAAAAATCCGGGGCCCATGACGGGATTCCCGGAGGCGGTGGCCACCACTAGCCGGGTTTGCTGAAGCGCGAACAGCCGGTCGCGGTTGCGCAACGGCCGCTCCAACAGCGCGTGAAGATCAGGCAGGCCATCGGCAAATTCTGCGGTCACCTGGCCGGGCTTTTCCGTGTCCATCAGTGCATCCAGATAATCCACTGCCGTCGTTTCCAAAAGATGCTCCAACGCCCGATAATACGCATCCAGACAATCCCGAATCTGATGCCAGCGGTCCGGCTTCATTTCCAGTTTCGCCTCCGCTTCCAAAGCCGAGACAATGCGTTCGGTCTGCGACAACAGCAGATTGCCGACAGTCAGGAGAATATGCACAAAGTTCGGAATGCTCTTGGCACGGCCCTGCTCAACCAGCCTGTCCAAACGATACTGATGGCGCTGGACGAAATCCATGACCGCATCATGCAACATCTCAAAATGGCGGAGACTTCGGGCCGCCGGGACATGGAACTGACCGTCGCCCGGCGCGCCTGCGTTGCCGACGGTGGGCCGGCGGCGGAGTAATCGCGGCGGCAAATCAAGGTGGATGTCGAAAGCCGAAAGGAATTTTTTTAGGCGTTCTTCATCGTCACTGCTGGCCAACACGGCCAACACATCCATGAATCGCTGCGGACTCTCGCGGGCCTCACGGATTTGGCGCTCGCGCCGAATGTCCCGGCCGGAAATCAAGTCTTGGAGATTCGTGGCGAGCACTGGCTGGCTTTGGGGCTTCCACTCACCGGCGGATTGCACCCCCAACGCGGCGAGTGACGGCTGGGCGCGCAGTCGTTTCTGGTCAGCTTCATCCAGCCGGCAGCGCAGCGCGTTATTGCCAACTGGTTCTGGTTTGAGGAAAAACGGACGTTGATTTCCCTGAACGATCCGGCAGACGGCGTCTTTGGAAATCTGCCCCGCCGCTATTTTGAGTTTTAACCAATCTTCCTCCACAAACGACTCGGCGATGCGGACGGGAAAATTTGCGGTCGGAGCGACAGCTTCGTCCGTGTTATCAGTTGCAGTTTGCAACTGGGCGGCTTCGCGCAAGACGACCGCCGATTCATCCGGGTCGAACCATGCTTTGGGAGAGAATTGTCTGGCGGGCACCGGCGGGTAACACAGTAGAACCTCAAGATTGCCCTTGGCAGCAATCCGGCGCAGGGCGGAATCGGTGAAATTGGCGCTACCCATCGCCAGCATGACCTCCTTGCCACAGGTGAAGACATACGCCTTGCCATGCAATTGCTGGAAATGATCACCGTCGGTGTAACGACACAGACGGATATCGAGGTCGCCCGCCGTGAACGCAGGATCTTCGAGCCAGTTCTTGGTGAGCGTGGTGATGCCATTCTGGGTGTAAAGCGACAATTTTTTCACACCGGCAGTTTGAAAAACATGATTCACCAGAGCCGGCCGAGAATCGTAAAAGCGGGAGAGAACCGAAAGCTGCGAGGCCGGGCCGGGCAACCGCGAGACCAACTGATCCCACAGCGGCACTTCCAAATTGGTCAACAGCACCGGCAATTCGCCATCGGAGGATTCGAACGCGGTTTTGGAAAGCCATGGCACCTCGGCCAACATGGTATTCAGGTTGGAATGAAGTTGCTCTGATGGCCAGCGTTCGGCAAGTGATTCAAAGAAACGAAACGCCGACTGGAACAGTGGTAACGCCGACTCGTTCTTTTCCTCTTCAAAATCGAAGGCTGTCACCAATTCGGCATTGGATCCGAGACCATCCTGCGTGAAATTGGCGCTGCCGACGAGCAATAGGCCGCGCCGTCGGCTGGCCAACAGAAACACTTTGGGATGAAACACGCCGGGAACGCGCACCGGGTGCAACAGGTAGCGGATGTTGGCGAGCCGGGGAAAAGATTCGGAATTGTCCGCCGCCGCATTCAATAAATCCTGATACTCACCATCATCGAGCAGGACGCTGATGTTGCCGTTGTCCTGCAGGCTCTTGAAATTCTCCAACGCATAATCCTCAAAAAAACGTGCACCAAAGTTGTAGGTAGTGACGAGCGCGTGATCAAAGGCGTGCTTTTTTAGCCGCCCATGCAAATCTAATTTAGGTGCGGGCTGGCTCATGATCGTAACCGGATAACCTCTTTCAAAACCTGTTTACCCCGGGCCATCAGTTTTAGCGTATCATCCAGGCCACCGTATTTAATTAGGCCCAAGTCCATCAGCAAGGTGGTGGCATTCTCATGACGGGAGGCCCGGAAATGTGGAGTGAGATCCTGCTGTTTGACGAATCGTCCGTTGGCTATTTCTAGCCAGCTCGCATCCAATTTTCTTTTCCGATATTTCACCAGGTCGTGGCGTTGGCTGGTCCATTCCAGAATGCGGGCGACGGCTTCGCGCCAGTCCAATTGTTCAGTGTTCCATTCATCCAACCATGAAAAAATGGTGCCGAGCCAGGCATCTTCCTTTGCTTGGTCGGCGACCAAGAGCAAAACCTTCTCGTCATCCCGTCCTCGCCATTTGCCGTAGAGGAGCGCGAGCAACAAGATCGCCCGTCCCAGACGCGTGGCAGGTGATACTTTGCGATCCTTGCAAACAGTCCACTCATTCAACCTGCTTTCGCCACAAAACTTTTTTGCCATGGCGCGGCTGGCAGCGACATCGGGAATGCCCGTGAAACCGATCACGCGAAGCAATTTTGACGGCGAGGAGCAATCGGCACCCATGGTTTTTTTTAAATCCTGAACGAACAACTTGCCGACCAATTCATCCAGCAAAGCTGGCTGGGTGAGGCCCTCCGGAAACGGCGATAATGCATCGAGGACCGCCGCCAGAAATTCTTCAAGGGCGAAGGCTAGGAATTGGTGGGCAGTAAACTGACGCCAAAATTCGTGAGCCACGGTGAATGTTGGAGGGAACTGATACGGCAGCAGATCATGGTCCGCGTCAGGAATGCCGTCATAATAATGCGGCCAAAAGACCACGCCGCCGTCGACCTTGCGTCGGCTTACAGCAATGCCGGCGTCCTCGCAGGCTTGCAACACATGGAGGAACATGCCGAGAGTGGCCTGCCGATTCAGCGGGCGAGTAGCTGATGGTTTATCATCCAACTCAAAAAAAAGACGGATCAATAATTCGCGTTCTGCGTCCGCCGCGCGGCCGGCGAGAGCATCCAGCGAATACCATTCCGCTGAATCCGCCAGCACGGTTTTGGGCACTCGCACTTTGCCACGCCAGTTGCCAGCGAGGTAAGGTGCCTTGGTGGTAGCAGCGGTAAATGCTTCGGCCAGCTTGCGGCCAAATTCGGAGGTGACAGCATACTCGCCGTTTTCATTCACGCAGACCAAGCCCAAGTCGTGGAGGCAACCGCCGTAGTATTGGCCATAGCCGCCCATCTGATTGGAGGGCAAAACCGGGAAATCCGTTTCGATAGTGTTGTCATTCCCGCGCGATGCCAGAATGGCATTCACATTTCGGATGCCAACGATGGGCAAGTCGGTTTTTCGATCGAGGCGCGACGCGAGAGCAAAAGCGGCTTCGCGGCGCTGAAACTCCTCTTCAAAAGAAATGCGCGTGCCCTTGTCCTGGCGAAGCGCCTCAATATCAGCAATGGCCCACGTGTAGAAAGAATAGTAGCGCGCCCGGTCGGTGGTGGTGATGATATTGGGCAACAGGAAACCGGTGAGCGCATCGGACACGCGGGAGAGGCCGAGCGGGTCGCGGCCTGAGCCATCCATCGCCACGCGGCGGGTCCATTGCGGCAGATATTTCATTCGTTAAACTGATCCATTAATGGAATTGCCTGAACCCGGAGCAGCTAGTGGCGTGATACCAGAAAATCTGGAGTTCCTGAGGTAGTTTTGCGCGTTTACAAATGATCCAGACCTGCCAACTGTGACGCCGATCAGTTTTATATTGAACCAACCGTGATCTTGTCTGGTTAGATCTGATTCGATAAATTTAATCAGCTTGTTGTCTTCATGAACTACAAAGGGAAACTCGTTTGCCGGGCCGGGAAAACGTTTGGCCAACAGACGATGTTCAAATTGAGAACTGAATTCCTTGCGCTGGTAAAACCCACCCATCCGAGAAAGCCCGAGGCTAACAAAACGCAGACCCTTCGCTAAAAATGCCGCCTGTAATTCCTTGAGCAGAGGGATACAGTCTGGCTCCTGATAAGTGACTGCACGGAAGTTCTGGTAGCCAGGTGCTAAATATATTTCGAACGTCAAGCGCACTCCTTGATGGTGATTTGCAAACTTGTCCCAGTGCACATGTGAGGCTGAAGCGGTCTCATTAACGAGAGATGTGTAAAATAGATCACCCATTAGGTCTGAAAAATGTCCCTCTTCCTCTCCGGTGCTATTTTGACGGAGATACCCGTCCAGACCATGGTCACGGCAGAAAGTTCGAAATTCACCACTGCCAAATCGCTTATGTAAATTATAGAGACGCAGCTTTCCACTTGAAATAATGCCCCTGAAGCCGCCGTAGCTCGTGTAGTGATGGTAAATACCCCCGGGCGATTGCGGAAAGAATTGGTCCAAGAGCCTCGTGGCAAGTTTTTCGCCACCTGGGCTTCTGCCTATTACTACGTAATCCTTCCCAAACCGAAAGTCGTCCGGGGTTGCACAAGGCTTCAATCCGTTATCAACCACAACTTGATTGAAGGTTGCGGCAGCATCCGAAGCGGAAAATGATAGTTTGCTCATTTGAATAGTGTGGCTGTCAGATGGGAGATTATATTTTACCGGCATTTTTTAACCTGGTGGCCCACCACCGCACAATGTTTTGGGCGCGGGAGGAAATCAACAAAAGGTCCCCTGATGCCCGTAGGCAGAATGAGCCAACGGGGTCTGGGGGGCGGTGTCCGGCCGCAGCGATGAAAGTCACGAGCATGAATCCGCCAATTATGAACGAGCAGCCTCTCTGGGCTCCGTCTTTAACGCAATCCGGCTGCTGGACAAAATCCTCCAGTCCATACTTTGCGTGTTGGAGATCGACCATCAAAATCGAATACTGGTCATCCGGGCCAGGGTTCTCTGTGTTTAGGATGGCTGCCAATCTTGCCTCGTGTTGGGGACCTAAACAAATTTTCTCAAAAAAATTCCCTTTCGCGACGCTGGCACGCCAAACCAGAGATAAAACGAACAGTTTGAACTGGGTGTAATCCATTTTTACGGCTCTGACGCCAAGTATGTCTGGGTCCAGACCGGCAAAAGACGAGAGATCCACGGACGTCCCAACCGGTATTTTTTTTAATGGGGATGGATTCTTGCCGTAGAAAAATGTTCGAAAGTAGTTCTCATATTGGCTAACCCGGCTTTCGCACCCGGCACATAGCATTGGTTCGTTGATTCCTGACTGCTTTTCCCAATAACCACGTTGCCGTTGTCCTCCTTCCTCTCCTGGCCGAAGACTCATCATTATGGACGTTGGTTGGGGCTGTCCTGACTTCCCGGTGGGAATCTGCCTTTGAAGGCTCCTGATGAAAAAATCGGGAATAACATGAGAGTCAATCAACTTGCCGGGAGTGCCGCACAATCTGCATTTCGATAAACCTGTGTGCTTGTGCGCGCTCATGTTCTAGCAAGGTTTAATTGATGGCCGCCACGCTGGTTAGCATAAACGCGCTTAATTAGAAATCCTCCTTGAGAAAGCGCTCTTTGGTCTTGGCCGTGTCCAGTGACATCCGCAACCACTTGCTGCCTTCGCGCATGGTTTTTGGTGGATGCGTTGTGGTCGTGATGATGTATTGAAAATTAGCCTGATCCGTATCTGCGAAACATTGCTCCAGTTTCTGGGCATACAGGAAAAACCGCTCATAGATGACGCGTGACATGTCAGCCTCACGCGGCCCGTCGTGAATCAGAAATCGTGGGTGATGCCCGACGCCTTCCATGCTTACAACCACGGCCGCCAAGTCAAAGGCGAGCACCTTGATTGTTTCGAGTGCCGCGCCTGACAATTCGCCGTTGCGTTTCACGCTCAAGCTAAATCCGCGTTCCCCAATCGAGGCTGATGGTTCAATCTTGACCCCCATCGCAGCACGCACCGCATCGCCAAAGGCGTCAGATAATCTTTTTTCAGCGCCCTTGTGCGCCTTGCGCACCGCCTCCACTTCTCCTTTGATCGCTTCTTTTGTTTTGATTGCCGCAGCATATTCATCGCGCATTTCGCCCGCAGCCAAAGCTGATTCCTCGGCGGTTTCAAATAGAGTGTCCGTCGTATTCAATAGCCGCTGCCACTCGCGCACATGCGTTGTGTCACGGTTAATTCTCTCAAGTTCAGTTTCGTAAGTTTGAAAAGTCGTAGCCACTTTCGCCGCGAATGTTTCCTGCTGACGTTTCAATTCGCCGAGTTGCCGCTCCTGCTCCTTCTTCAATTGTTCCAAGTCATCCGCCTCGGCCAATATCTCACCTAGGTTTGCCTCGGTTTCCAACGAAGCTCCCGGCGTTTTCGGAATGCACCCTTTGTGTTCTGCAAACGTTCGTGACTTGGGGCAAAGGTTTTGTTCCAGGCGGGCGGGATTTTCAATGCCAGCCGCCTTCATTTTCTGGTGCCGGCTGGTTCGCTTTTGTAATTGCAGATTGGTTGATGCCAGCGAAATCCCTGCCTGATCCAACTGCCCATCAACTTTGTTTCGGCTTGCCGTTGCTTTGGTCCACGCATCACGTGCGCCAACAAACTTTTCGTCTTTTTCCGCTTTTTCTATCGCCATCGTCAGACCCTCGGCCCGCAATACCCGGCGCTCGCTCAAGTCTTTTATCGCCTCATCGCCGGCGACGTTTTCCATTCCAGCGCGTTTCAATGCTTCGACCAATTTGCGATAATCCCGCTTCTCTGTCCGCTCCATGCTGGGCAATTCTTCATTGGATTGCTTGATGGTCGTTTCGGCGCCTGCCAACTGCCCGCGCAGCACCAGCTCCTTGGCATCCAGTAAACCCAACACTGCTTTCATCAATTCCTGCTGCGCAGCCACACTTATAAGTGGATTGTCCGATTCTGCCATGGAACTGCGCCATTCCGTCAGCGAAGAAAATCGGCATTCCTGATCGCGCGCGAGCCACGGCAATAAAAAGCGCCAGCGGAATTGTTCGTTGGCTTTGGTAGCCTCGGTGACGGGCGTGCAAACCTTGTCTTCAATCGCGGCCAGAAAATCATTGAAGTCACCATGCTGAAGTTTCCCCGCTAGTAATTCGTCAATCGTGCCGTCTTTAATCGCGAAGCGACGAGCGGAACCCGCGAGTGGGCGCGCGACAAGCCAAAGTTGCTTTTCCACGAACACCTCCGCCACCGCCCACAATTCATGCTCGAACTTTTCGTCCACGGCCTTTTCTAAAAGTTCCGGCCCATAATTCGGCTCACCGAGAATGTATCGAAGGATGCGGCAGAAAAGTGTTTTGCCGGATGCGTGCCCCGAAAGCCCGTCGCCGTAAAGTTCGGGCTCATCGCTTTCTTCCGGTTCAGCCCAGACGATGTTCAGGCCGCGACGCAATGTGACGCGCCGCACTTCATTCGTTTCACCCGCTTCCAGCTTCCGCAATATTCTGAGTTCGCGGAACCACAAACCCGGCACTTCGCGGCTTGATTCAGGCTGGATGATGCGTCCTAGCTTGGCGAAGAAGTGCGTTTGCTGGTCTTTCATAATTTATGCAGGTATGAGTTCCGCCACACGGCGTTCCTCCTTTGCTTCGGCAGGAGTTGGGGCTGCGACGGGCTGCGAACGCACAACCGTGAGCGCCAGCTGTGCATCGAAGCGGACGTGGGGAAAAAGCACATGCCCGTCGGCGGACATCAGTTCGACGATCAGCTCATCGTTCCGACGGACAACCCGCATCTTGCCCTGTTGGCAAAAGCCAGAAAGCTGATCCCAGCGGTGTGTCGCGTCGAAGCTGTCACCGTTTAGTGCCAGCCAATCAAGCGCGACTTGCCCGACGTGCAGTTCAGCCAATCGAGCAAGGCGGTTGCGATCAGACAATAAATCCGTCGCGGTGCGAAAGACTCGCCACGGCAACGAACCCCCGGCTTGCCAAAGCAATTCCACCATGACGTTAACGACATACTGCCAGCTTTCCGGCAAGGGCACCCGCAACACAGCCGGCAACTCCAGCGGCTTGGCTTGCCAATCCCATGGATGCGCCACCGCGAGGCTCGCCGGCGCAGGATTCAAACGCGTTTGATATGCCTGGCCGCTTTGCATGGCGGCGGCGAGGGCATCGTAGATTTCCAGGATGACGCGTTTGGTGCGGTAGTCGCCGTTGAACTTGGCCTCGTCCTTGCGCTTCACGATGGGGAAGGTGTCCAGGATGTAGGCCACGGCGGCGCGGGGCGTGGGGAACGCCTGGGTCAGGTCGGCGGGTTGCTGACGCCACTCGGTCTCCGGGCCGAGGTAGAGGTGGAAGAAGGCGGCGTCCAACTCGCAGCGGAGCAGGAAGCGGCGCTCCTCGTCCCAACGGAACGGCGGGCCGGACCAGCCGCAGTCCTGCGCGAACGCCTCCAAGTCCCACGCCGTGTAGGTCAGTTCCAAAACGCGCTTTATCGTTTCCGCTTCAAAACTATTTTGTGTCCCTGGCCATTTTGCTTTACTTATTATTTCTGGATTTGGAACTGGTATTTCGTAAAAAACGCCCTTTAACAGATTTTCTGACATTTTTAGACGTGCGAAATAGTCAGCGACAAATGAATTGAGAACTGACATTAAAATCGCTTCACCGCGTCCGGAACGGTTTGAATTCATCTGAATAGTAACGACCAGATTGTTCGCCGGCAGCCTTGGCATGACGCAGGCCATTACAGTTCGACCATTCGAAATAACATTCGTTATCAGTCGCGCCGCCAAATAATAAGAGCGTTCGTATCTATGGCCAAATCGGTTAAGAAATTCAGCTCCGTCTAACCAGTAGCGAGGTTCGATAGCGTATTGTGGATCTTGCTTCTGACTTTCAGTGGGGCTGTGTGTGGCTGGTTTTTTACCAAAACGAGTTTTCTTATCAACACCCTCAAATGAACTAAAGCGGTAATCGTATTGCTGAATGTATTTGCCCTCATAAAGCGGCAGATACTTCTCGGTGGAATTTAATTGATAGGCGTTAAATATGGCTTTTTTCGCGCCGAGTTCGATAAGCTTTTCAAGTGTTACAAACTCTCCGCTGTCACCCGACATGTGATACATCGAACCGTAGGTTATTTGCCAAGGGTTTGTATTCTCAATCTCATTTACCAAAATCCCAAAACGCTGAATCGCCTGCTTGAGTAGTTGAAAATCTATAGCAGCAGAAATTGTTGGACACCGACCAGTATTAGGACTTAAAAGCTTTAGATCATCTGCTGAAATGGTCAACCGTCGTCCTTGAGAGTTGATCTCTGCAACATTGTTACAATAAAGCTCCACCACGGCTCATAGTGGGTAGAGATCGAGTTTACCGCAGAAGAATAGAATGCGTGTGCGGTAGTTGTTGAAGTTGCGGAAGCCACGGGCGGCGGATTTGATGCTTTGGATTTTGG
>Ga0182030_10017585_pt1 | contig 13785 bp, 9 predicted proteins | sample 812S3MmetaG_FD_121299 | JGI IMG/M metagenome (GOLD analysis project Ga0182030, IMG submission 121299) | Permafrost microbial communities from Stordalen Mire, Sweden - 812S3M metaG (Illumina Assembly) | ecosystem: Environmental > Terrestrial > Soil > Wetlands > Permafrost | place: Sweden... | reverse complement strand
GACCGCGTTCGGCTCAGAAGTAATGCGCGCTATATCCTCATAAGGACGATTCGAATGCAATTGACCTTGGTCGGACGCATCAGAATTTTCGGCACGCCATTCTCAGATCGTCGCCGATTAAATCACAACTTCTGATTTTACCAATGGGCTTCTCGATCTCAGAGCTCCGCCCTTCCCTGATAAGGGCCATCCGAAGTCAATGTCGGAGGCGCCACCGTGACCAAAACAACTTGCATTGGCGCCCTGGATTGTACGTCTTGTCTCGCAATGACGGCGGAAAGCTGGCGCCCTCAAGCTCCCAGCAGCGCGTTGCGCGCCGAAATCAGCCCCGCAGTGGAGCCGTCGAGTTTCGACAGATCCGCCGCCGCGTCCGACACCAGCGGCACGAGGCGGTTGCAAAGCTCCTTGCCCAGCTCCACGCCCCATTGATCGAAGGGGTTGATGTCCCAGATGACGGATTGCACGAAAACCTTGTGCTCGTAGAGCGCGACAAGGCGGCCGAGCGCGCGCGGCGTCAGCGATTTATAGAGGAAGGTCGAGGAGGGACGGTCGCCCTCGAAAACCTTGTGCCGCGCCAGCCTGTCGATCTCCTCGTGGCTCAAGCCCTGCGCGGAGAGAATCTCGCGGACTTCCTTTTCCGAGCGCCCGCGTAAAAAAGCCTCGGACTGGGCGAGACAATTGGCGAACAGCAGGTTGTGATGCGCGGCGTCGGCGTCGGTTGGCTGCGACGCGACGAGGAAATCGATGGGAACGATCTCCGTGCCCTGGTGCAGCAGCTGGAAGAAGGCGTGCTGGCCGTTGGTGCCGGGTTCGCCGAAGACGATCGGGCAGGTGGCGCGGGGCGAGGGCGCCCCATCCCGCGTAACGTGCTTGCCGTTCGATTCCATCTCGAGCTGCTGCAGATAGGCGGGGAAGCGGGCGAGGCGCTGGTCGTAGGGGATGACCGCCTGGGTGGCGAAACCCCAGACATTGCGGTGCCAGACGCCGATCAGCCCCATCAGCACGGGGATGTTATGCGCCAGCGGCGCATTGCGGAAATGCTCGTCCACCTCATAGCCGCCGCGCAAAAACTCTTCGAAGTTTTCGGGGCCGATGGCGATGCACAGGCTCAGGCCGATGGCCGACCACAGCGAATAGCGGCCGCCGACCCAGTCCCAAAAGCCGAAGACGCGTTCGTCTTTAATTCCGAAAGCCGCGACCTTGTCGAGTTTCGTCGACACTGCGGCGAAATGGTCGCCGACCGCGGCCTCGCCGAGCGCGCCGGCGATCCAGGCGCGGGCGCTGGCGGCGTTGGTCATGGTCTCCTGCGTAGTGAAAGTTTTCGAGGAGACGATGATCAAGGTGCGCGAGGGGTCGAGGCCGGCGAGCGTGTCGCCAATGTCGGCGCCGTCGACGTTGGAGACGAAATGCGCCTTCAGGTTGGGACGGCCATAGGGGGAGAGCGCCCGCGTCGCCATGGCCGGGCCAAGGTCGGAGCCGCCGATGCCGATATTGACGATATCGGTGAATGTGTCGCCGCGCGCCCCGCGAATGCGCCCGTCACGCACGGCGCTGGCGAAAGTCGCGACTTTTTCACGCCCGGCGATCACCTCGGGCATGACGTCCTGGCCATGGACCAGGATGGGATGGCCGGAAAAATTGCGCAGGGCCATGTGCAGGGCGGGGCGTCCCTCGGTGCTATTGGCCTTTTCCCCAGAAAACAGCGCGTCGCGACGCACTTCGAGGTTCGCCGCGCGGGCGAGGTCGAACAGATGGTGCAGCGTCGCCCGGGTCAGGCGGTTTTTTGAATAGTCATAGACGAGGTCGTCGAGCTTCGCCGAAAAGGTCTCGAAACGGCTCGGGTCGTCAGCGAAAAAATCAATGGTGCGATGGGAGGCGATTTCGACGCGATGCGCTTCGAGCGCGGCGAAGTGGGCGGCGACGGCGTTGCGATCCATGAGAAACCCCGATTCTCGACTGTTCCGGTCGCAACGTAACGCGCGTCGAGGCAAAACGACAGCAAAAGGGGTCATTGCCGCCTTCACGCTTGCGATCGATCAAAATATGAGCTTGATGCGCGCATGGCACCTCCCATTCTCGTCCTGCAAGGCATCAGCCTCACTCTCGGCGGCAAGCCGCTGATCGAATCCGCCGACCTCCAGGTCGAGCGCGGCGACCGGTTGTGCCTGGTCGGGCGCAACGGCTCCGGCAAATCGACTCTGCTGAAGATCGCCGCCGGGCAGATCGAGGCGGACAAGGGTCAGCGCTTCCTGCAGCCTGACGCCACCGTGCGCTACCTTCCGCAGGAGCCTGACATCGCCGGCCACGCCAATGTCCATGATTACGTCATGAGCGGATTGGCGCATGGCGACGACGATTACCGCGCCCGCTACCTGCTGGAGCAATTGGGCCTTACCGGCCTGGAAAGCCCTGAAAATCTTTCCGGCGGCGAGTCCCGCCGCGCCGCGCTGGCCCGCGCGCTTGCCCCCGAGCCCGCCATCTTGCTGCTCGACGAGCCGACCAACCATCTCGACCTCCCAGCTATCGAATGGCTGGAAAGCGAATTGCAGAGCCTGCGTTCGGCGCTGGTCATCATTAGCCATGACCGGCGGTTCCTGCAGAACCTGTCGAAAAAAACCGTCTGGCTCGACCGGGGCCTCACCCGGAAAATCGATCGCGGCTTTGGCGAATTCGAGGCCTGGCGCGACGAGTTTCTCGAACAGGAGGAGCGCGACGCGCAAAAGCTCGACCGCAAGATCGTCGCCGAGGAACATTGGGTGCGCTATGGCGTCACCGGGCGCCGCAAGCGCAATGTGCGGCGCATGGCCGGGCTGGCGGAATTGCGCACGCAAAGGCGCGAGGCGAAGAAATCGGTCGGCGAGGTCACAATTTCCGTCGCCGAGGGGAAAACCTCGGGACGCCTGGTGGTCGAGGCGGAAGATGTCCAAAAAAGCTATGACGAGCGGATCATCGTCAGGGACTTGTCTCTGCGCATGCTGCGCGGCGACCGGCTGGCGCTGGTCGGCCCCAATGGCGCCGGGAAAACCACGCTGATCAACCTCCTGACGGGCGAAATCGAGCCCGACTCCGGCGTAGTGCGGCTCGGGACCAATCTGCAGATGGCGACCCTCGACCAGCGCCGTTCGGCGCTCGACCCCCTCGCGACGCTCTCCGACACGCTGACCGGCGGCGGCTCGGATTGGGTCGAGATCAATGGCGAGAAAAAGCACGTCATCGGCTACATGAAGGATTTCCTGTTCCCGCCGGAACAGGCGCGCACGCCGACCGGAAAACTCTCCGGCGGCGAGCGGGCGCGGCTGCTGCTGGCCCGCGCCCTGTCGCTGCCCTCGAATTTCCTGGTGCTCGACGAGCCGACCAATGATCTCGATCTCGAAACGCTCGATCTCCTGCAGGAAATGCTCGCCGATTATCCCGGCACCATCCTGCTGGTGAGCCATGACCGCGATTTCCTCGACCGCGTCGCGGGGGCGGTGCTCGTTTCGGAAGGCGAGGGACGCTGGATCGAATATGCCGGCGGCTATACCGACATGCTGGCCCAGCGCGGCTTCGGCCTGTCTCCGAATTCCAAGGCGGCAAAGCGCGAAAAGAAGCAAGGCGAGAAAAAACCCGCCGCCGAGGCGCCCGGCGCGGAGGCCAGGCGACGCCTGAGCTTCAAGGAAAAATACGCGCTCGAAAACCTGCCGCAGACCATCGACAGGCTGCGCGCCACCGCCAAAAAATTGCACGGAATTCTCGACGACCACCAGCTTTACGCGAGGGATCCCAAACGTTTCGCCGAGGCGTCGGCCCTACTGGCGAAAACCGAAGCGGAGCTCGCGGCGGCCGAGGATCAATGGCTGGAGCTTGAAATTCTGCGCGAGGAAATCGGCGGCTGAGGCCTGCCGCGATCCATTGCCAACCTTGCCCGTTACGCGCATCATCCCTGAAAAACAAGGGGAGGAGACGATGCAAGGCTTGATGCAGCGACGCGAATTGCTGCTGTCATCGATCATTGTGCACGCCGCGCGCCATCACGGCGACGCCGAAGTGATTTCCTGCCGCGAAGACGGCGGGATGGTCCGGACCAACTACCGGACGATCGAGCGCCGGGCGCGAAAACTGGTCGGCGCGCTGCAGTCTCTTGGCGTCAAACCGGGCGACCGCGTGGCGACGCTCGCCATGAACAGCGACCGGCATCTCGAACTCTACTACGCCATCGCCGGCATGGGCGCCGTCTGCAACACCATCAATCCCAGGCTGTCGGTTGACGACATCGCCTATATCGCCGGTCATGCCGAGGATCGCGTGATTTTCGTCGACCCCTGCTTCCTGCCGGTTGTCGGGGCCGTCGCGCCAAAACTCGCCGGCATTTTACGCACAATCGTGGTGTTGTGCGAAGACGAGGAAGTCCCGGCCTGTCAATTGTCTGAGAAAATCGCCCTTTATTGTTATGAAACCTTGCTGGCCCAGGCGAACGAGGAGGCGGAATGGCCGTTGTTTGACGAAAACACCGGGTCGACGCTGTGCTATACGTCCGGCACGACCGGCAAGCCCAAGGGCGTGCTCTATTCGCATCGCTCCACCCTGCTCCACGCCATGACCGTGAATTTCGCCGATATCATCGGCCCGCGCGCGACCGACCGCATCTTGGCGATCGTGCCGATGTTTCATGTCAACGCCTGGGGCCTGCCCTTTCTCGCGCCCATGGTCGGCGCCTCCCTGCTGATGCCCGGACGCCATCTCGATCCGGTCTCGGTGCTCGGATTCGCCAATGAGGGGCGCGCGACGATGGGGGTGGGCGTGCCCACCGTGTTCCTGGGCCTGATCACCCATTTGCAACAGAGCGGAGAAAAGCTCGTCACGCTCAAGCGCATCCTGTCCGGCGGCGCCGCCTTCCCGAAAGCGCTGATCGCCGAATATAATTCTCATGGCGTGGAAGTCACCCACGCCTGGGGCATGACCGAAAGCAGCCCGGTTGTTACCTGCAACGCGCCAAAACCGGGAAATGCCGGTCTCGAAGGCGAGCCGCTGCTCGACCTGCAGGCCAAGCAGGGCCGCGTGCTGTTCGGCGTCGATGTCCGCGCCGAAGATGAGGCGGGCGCGGAAGTCCCCTGGGACGGCGCGACCCAGGGCAATCTGGTTTTCCGCGGCCATTGGGTGGCGAGCGGCTATTTCCGCCTGCCGGAAAGCCAGGTCGGCCCCGAAGGCTGGTTCCCGACCGGCGATGTCGGCGTCATCGATCCCGACGGCTATGTGCAGCTCACCGACCGCAGCAAGGACCTGATCAAGTCGGGCGGCGAATGGATCAGCTCCATTGCGCTCGAAAATATCGCCATTGGCCATCCCGACGTCGCCGAGGCCGCCGCCATCGCCCTGCCCGACGAAAAATGGGGTGAAAGGCCGCTGCTGATCGTGGTTCCGAGCGCCGGCCGCACGCCCCGGCCTGAGGACCTGCGCAAGTTTTTCGAAGGCAAGACGCCAAGCTGGTCGATCCCCGACCGGGTCATTGTCGCCGAAGAGTTGCCGCACGGCGCGACAGGCAAGATATTGAAGACCGAGTTGCGCCGGCTCTACGCCAAGCCGTCGGCGTAATTTTTTGTTGAACGCAGGAGACCCGCAGCATGAGCAATGCTTTTGATGTCATCGTCTATCACAATCCCGCCTGCGGCACGTCGCGCAATGTGCTGGGCCTCATCCGCAACGCCGGCATCGAACCGCATGTCGTCGAATATCTGAAAAGCCCGCCGAGCCGGGCGCTGCTCGAAAATCTCCTCGCCCGCGCCGGGATGGGCCTTCGCGACATCCTGCGAAAGAAGGGAACGCCTTATGCGGAGCTTGGCCTTGACGCGGATTCGGTGAGCGACGATGCGATTTTCGCCGCCATTGCAAAGCATCCCCAGTTGATCGAGCGTCCGCTGGTCGTGAGCCCAAGTGGCGTCCGGCTTTGTAGGCCTTCTGAGAAGGTTCTCGACCTTCTTCCGCCGCAGCGTGGCGAGTTTTTCAAGGAAGATGGCGAGCGTATCGTCGATGAGAAGGGTAGGCCTGTGGCGTCTGCCTAGCTTATATCTTTATCATGGCTTCAGCTTAGACTTTATTAAACTTGAGCATGGGTGCAAACTCAGGCGCCAGATTAAGGGAAAACCCTGAGTTTTGGCGCTTATTTCTATTAGAATTTCCTTATTATCCAAATGATTCATTGACAGCCTCGGCGAATGCGGCCGTATATGCGACCGTTAACGATGTCCCATAATCGTAATATCGGTAGGACGAATCCAGATTAGTACTTGTATTCGTCACAACATAGATGGACATGCAAGCGGATAGTTGAAGGAACGCGCTCATAAAACCGTGCTGCGGCCGGAGGCGTTTCTTTACAATGGAGCCTTTGCGTCGCTCAAGACCAGGGGTCGATTTTTTCCGCATTGAGTTTTTCCGGCAAGACGCGAGCGTTTGCCGCAAAGTTGCGAAACGGATCCTGGATCAATCACCACCACAATCAAAGGAGAAATGCAGGCGCCGCGAGGCGTTCCAAGCTGGCGGATTTTTCGGCGACGCGCAAAGGCGCGTCCAGGTCGGCGAGAAGGAAAACCAACGGGGACATTGTTCGACATGAAGCGAGGGGGCTCGGACCTAACAACCTGATCAACCAAACTTATGGCGGACCAACATGCTCAGAAAACTCATCCTCATGTCACTCCTGGCGCTCGTTTTTCTCGGCGCCGACCTCCTGTCCCTCGCCGGCGACGGCGGCGCGGCGCTCGCGACCCCAGGCGCCCGCGGCCAATATGGCCATCGCGCCCGCGGCCATCATGGCCGGCTGGCTTTGTTCCATCATCTTCATCACGGGCGTCATCACGCAAGGCTCGGTCACGGCCGCGACCGGCTCGCTTCAGGGCGCCTGCGCGCATTCCGGGCGGATCTGACGCCATCGGACTCTTTCGCCTCTCCCGCTGCCAGCGCGCTTGGCGCGCCCGTCGCCGCGGCCGAAAATCGCCCGCTCGAGCTTCATCCGCTGCTCGCCATCGCCAAACGCTATATCGGCCGCGGCAACTTCACCCATCACGGCGGTCCCTGGTGCCGCGACGCGGTCAATGTCTGGCTGCGGCAGGCCGGCTATCATCTGGCGAACGACTCCCGCCGCGCCATCGACGCGGTGCATCTTGGCCATCGCGTCGCCAGCCCGCGCCCCGGCGATCTCGTCGTCATGCGCCATCACGTGACGATTTTCGCCGGATGGGGCGGCCGTGGCCTCGTCGGTCTCGGCGGCAACCAGGGCCACCAGGTGAAATTTTCCCACTTCAGCCAGCGACGCGTGGTGGCCTTCGTGCGGCTTTGAAGAAAGAAATCATGCCGCCAGTTTCGGCGCGGTCGGGCGGGCGGTCTTGAAATCGCCGCGCATCGTCAGCGCGAAGCCGGCGAGCGTCAGGGCCAGCGCCGAAATCCACCAGAGTTGCAAAGTGGCGGCGCCGAAAACGCCCATGCCCAGGACGAAAGTCAGGCCGCCGAGCCAGAAGGGAGCGAGCCGCGGCGATTGCGACGCCGCCTCCTCGTAGGCGAAATAGAGCACAGCGGCCCCCGCGAGGGCGCCGATCAGGCCGAGATCGGTCCAGGCCTCGAACAGGATGGAATGCGGCGCATCGGGCGACAGGTAATTGTGGCCTGAGCCCGAGCCGACGAAATTGAAGCCGTGGCCGGTGAGTATGCGCGGCCCGTCCTGGCCGATCAGTCCGAACCAGACCTTCACGCCAGCCATCGCCGTGGGCGAGTCCGGCCTGAAAAAGGGTCCGACCAGCAGCGGCAAGGCCGGGGCGAAGATGAAGCTGATGGCGCCGAGGGCGCCGAGGACGCGGCCGGTGCGCCGCGCGTCGGCGAAACCCGCCGTGAAGGCGAGCGCGGCCATGGCGGTCGCGGCCCAGGCCGCCGGCGCCTGCACGGCGATCGCCGCCGCCAGCACGACGATGGCGAGACTGGCCGAAAGCGTCAGGCGGTTGCGCAGCGCCGTCGCGGCGAGCGCCGGCCACAGCAGCAACAGCATGCCCTCCACCGCCCTGAGCATCGTCTCGGCGTCGCCGGGCGCGTCTTCGTCCGCCGAAGCGAAGGTGTTGAGGAGGATGGCGCCGAAGGCGGCGAGCGCCACGCCCAGCGGCAGCAGGTAGAGGTTCGCGGCCTTGGTGCGCGGCGGCAGCAAGGCGGCGACGGGCAGGACCGCGAGGAAAGTCGTGAAGATCTTGAGCAGGCGCGGCGCAGCCTCTCGCGGAAACGGCGTCCACAACAGCGAAAGAGCCGCCCAGAAGCCGAGGAACAGCGCGGCGAGGCCGACCCTGCTTGCAAAAAAGGCGAAGATTTCGCGCAAGCGCAGGCGCGGGGCGACGATGAAGCCGGCGGCGAGCATCAGCGCGCCGGCGATCGGCGTCAGGATGAAAATCGAGCGCTGGGAAACCAGCAGCGCCAGTGGCGCGCCGACGAAGGCCACGACAAGGCCCAGGCGCAACAGCAGATTTGCGGCGTCGGCGACGGCTTTGTCGGGAGTGCTGCTGTTCATGATCCCAAGGAATTGAATTTTGAGGTCGATCTCGCGCCATTCTAGACAAAGTTTCGCGCGCGACTGTGGGCAATCAGCAACAGTTGCGCGTAAACTGTTAAGAAAAACCGTCATGCTCGCGCGATTCGGGCGGCGCCCCGCCCGCCCCGGCCGTTCAACAGAAAAAGGGATCGACCGGTGCTGAAGATCACGAACCGGATCGTCATTGACGAAAGTGAAATCGAGCTTTCGTTCATGCGGTCGTCCGGCGCCGGGGGGCAGAATGTCAACAAGGTGGAAACAGCTGTTCAACTGCGATGGAACGCGATGCAATCGCCCTCCATCACAGACCGCATATGGGAAAACATCATAAAGCTCGCGGGCCGACGCCTGACCAAGGAGGGTGTTTTGATCATAACCGCCCAGCGATTCCGAACCCAGGAGCGCAATCGGGCCGACGCGATCGAACGCCTTGTCGAACTTGTTCAGGAAGCGGCCAAACCACCACCGCCGATTCGTCGCGCCACTCGGCCGACCAGGGCGTCAAAAGAGCGCCGCCTCGAAAAGAAAAAGACGAGATCCGCACTCAAGGGAACGCGACGGCCTGGGTCTGCCGATCACGACTGACGCGCCAGAACAGCCGGTTATCGGCTGAGCAAAACCCCCAGAACGCTCTCATAGACTTCGGCAATGCGCGCGGCTTCCTGCTTGATGTCGTGGTCGGCGACTGCCTTTTCGCGGCCTCTCCGACCCATCGCCAGCGTTTTTTCGGGCTCGGCCAGGAAGGGTTCGATGGCTCGGACAAGCGCGTCGAGATCGTCGGGCGGAACAAGCGTCCCCGTCTCCCCGTCGACAACCAGTTGCGCCGCCGCGCCGGTGCGCGTCGCCACCACCGCCGCGCCGCTGGCCATGGCTTCGAGCGGTGTCAGGCCAAAGCCTTCCCAGCGCATTGGCGCGACATAAAGCGCGACCAGCGCAAAAAGAGAGGGCATTTTGTCGCGGCTCTGCTCGCCCAGAAACAGAATGCGGTCCCTGAGCCCGGCGTCGTCGACGCGCCTCTTGAGCTCCTCGACAAACGGCGCATTTTCCGGAGTCGTCAGGCCCGTCAGCAGCAGCGTCGCCTCTGGATAGGCGGGAAAAAGTTTTACCGCGGCGTCAATGAGCAGATCCGTGCCCTTTTGCGGCCTGATCCTGCCGAAAGCGCCAATGCCTAGGGATCCCGTCAGCCCCGCCGACCGCCATTCGGCGGCACGGTCCGGCAAAGGCGAAAACCGCTCGAGATCGACGCCATGATGGATGGTGACGCTGGGGACTTCGAGAAAGCCGGCCGCCCCCTCCGACGTCGCAATCACCGCGTCCATGCGGCGCAGCAGCCAGCGCGTGAATGCCGTGTGGCGGCGCTGGCCGGCCGAGGTGAAGACCAATTTCCACTTCTGGCGCAGCAGGAATTTCAGCACGACGCCAACGATCATTTCGTCGTTGCGGCGAGCGTGCCAGAGCCGAAACGCTCCGACTGGCGGGCGCGACCAGCCCTGCGAAAAAATCTGCCGGAAGGGGATCTGCGCGACGTCGGCCGGCAGATGCGCGCCGACGCAGGCGATTTGCAAGCGCCGCTGGAGAATGGGCGCGAGGGCGAAAATGGTCGAGGTGACGCCGGAATAGCGCCAGTGCAGGTTCGGCGCGAGCACCATGACATCGCGCAGGTTCAGCTGCGCCGCTTGCTTGCGTGTCGTATTATTGTCGCTCATCCCTTGGGATCAGCGCAACGCGGCGGCGGCCTCGCCGGCCGACGCCGGAGCGCTTGCGATTTTCTGCCCGGAAGCCAGCGCAGCCTGCGGTCTGTCCCCGGCGGGCTTGTCGGCGGGCTTGGCGGGTTTCGCGGCGACCGGCTTGACCAGGGGCTTGGCCGGCGCAGCGATTTTGGCGGCGCTGGCGGGCGAAGCCGTCGGCGCGGCTTTGGCGACTTCCGTGATCTCAGGCGCGGCGACGGGCGCCTCCTTGGCGCCGAAAGAGCTGATCATCGCCGCCAGCTTTTCACCCTGCGCGCGCGCCGAGGAAAGCGGCGCAGCGGCGGCTTCCGCTTGCTGCTTGGCCTGTTGCGCCTGCTGTAGCTGAGCCTGCTGCTGCTTTTCATCCTCTTCCCGCCGTCGGACCTCGGCCTGGGCGAGTTGCGAGACTTCGAGGCCGCGCGCGGCGCGGGCCTTGACGCCCACCCGCGATTTCGGATCGTCGAGCGCCACTTCGATCGGGGCGGCGCTCAGCGCCTCTGGCCGGCTCACATCTGGGAAACGGTGGGCAAAGGCCGGATGCTGCGAGCCGTCCTGATAGACGAGGCGCACGGGACGCACGCCCTTGGCGACGAGCTGCGCCACGGCGGCAGCGTCCGCCTTTTCGATCTTCTCGGCCTGGGCCTCGATCTCCGCATCGGCTTTCAACGGCGGGCAGGCGGCTTCGGCGTCGAGCGGCGATCCGTCGGCGGATTTGACGTCGAACTGATAATGGCCGCCGCAAACGGCGACCGCGACATCCCGCTTGGTCGCCTCGAAATGATCGGCGCCCTTCTTCAGCTCGCGCCAGAAGGCCATGTTCGGATCGAGCCGGTATTTGGCGAGGTTCTGCGCATTCAGGTGAAAGGGATAGGAATGCATCTGGATGGCGCGCTGGCCGCCGGAAAAGGATTCGCGCGCCAAAGCGTAGATTTCGGCGATCTGCGCGTCGGTCATCGAGAAACAGCCGGCCGAGGAGCAGATGCCATGCACCATCACCGAGCCGCCCGTCGCGCCATGCGCCCGGTCATAGGCGTTGGGATAGCCGATGTTGAAGGAGAGATAATAGGCGGAATTGGGGTTCATCATCGCCGGGGTGATCGCATAATAGCCCTCGGGCGACTGCCGGTCGCCTTCATGCGTCTTGGGCCCGAGCTGGCCCGACCAGCGGCAGATCGGAAACGTCTTCAACAGCACATACTGGCCGTCCCCGCGCATCTTCCAGACTTCGAACTCGGAGTCCTTCTTGTAGGCGCGGATCAGCATGGGCGCCTGCACGGCGACGCCCTTCTCCTGCATCAGCGCCAGCATCTCGCCCGACAGCGACTGGCTGGAGCGGACTTCTCGGGACTCTTCGCAACCAGACAGCGCCGTCAGGGCAAAGAGCGCCACGCCCGCCATCGCCGCCTTGCGCGGTTGCGAGAGATAGAAAACGCCGGACTGGAAAAGGCCGTTCATGATCACTTTCCGTCAAACTCCGTGGCAGGAAGCAGCAGCGCCGAACATAGCGAGCTTTTCACGAGATGTACCGCGCGAATTAAACGCCATTAATCTTACACCATCCTTTACGGGATGACGGCCTATTGCCGGCCATGGTGAAGGATTCGTTAATCTTACGCAAGCATGGCCATTTAAAGGCCGAGTTCATTCTAGCGGCTTTTGCATTCCCAGGGCTTGCGCCCTGTTCCCAGATTCTCTGCGACGCTTTCCAAATTGTCAGGTCTTGCGACGCTTTCCAAATTTTTCAGGCCTTACGGCGCTTTCCAAATTTTTCAGGCCTTACGGCCCATGGCCAAAAACTTTTCCTCGCGGGCCGCGCGCACCGCCTGTGGCGACAGGCCGGCAAAGCGCGTCAAGGCGGCGTCCATTGCGTCGCCGACCGCATTGATGGCCGCCTGGGGATCGCGATGCGCGCCGCCGAGCGGCTCGGACACGATGCCGTCGATAATGCCGAATTTGAGCAGGTCCTGCGCCGTGATCTTCATGCTGGTCGCCGCATCCTGCGCCTTCGCCGAATCGCGCCAGAGGATCGAGGCCGAGGCTTCCGGCGAGGCCACCGTGTAAATGGAATGTTCCAGCATCAGCACGACATTGCAGGCGGCGATGCCGAGCGCGCCGCCCGAGCCGCCCTCGCCGATCACCACCGCGACATTCGGCGTGTCCAGGATCAGCGCCGCCTCGGTGGCGCGCGCAATGGCCTCGGCCTGGCCGCGTTCTTCCGCCTCGACGCCCGGAAAGGCCCCGGCGGTGTCGACGAAGGACAGGACCGGCAAGCCGAAACGGCCGGCCATTTCCATGATCCGCACCGCCTTGCGATAGCCTTCCGGCTTGACCATGCCGAAATTATGTTTCAGCCGCGAAGCGGTGTCGGCGCCTTTTTCCTGGCCGAGAATGGCGACAGACTGGCCGCGAAAGCGCCCAAGACCGCACAGGATCGCTTCGTCCTCGCCGAATTTCCGGTCGCCGGCGAGCTGGGTGAAATCCTCGATCAGCTCGCCGACGTAATCGACGCAATGCGGTCGCTGCGGATGGCGCGCGACCTGGGTCTTCTGCCAGGGCGTGAGACTGGCGTAGATGTCGGCGAGCGCCTTGCTCGCCTTGCCCTGGAGTCGCGACAATTCCTCGCCGATCGGCGGGGAATCCTGGCGCTCGAACAGCGAGCGAAGGTCTTCGACCCTGGCTTCGAGTTCGGCGACTGGCTTTTCGAAATCGAGATAAGTGGCCATGGTCCGGTTCTTCAAAGCAGCGTGCGAAAAAGTGGAAGCCGGTTTTTCGCGAAAACGCTGCGGAAATCAAGGAAACTGGCGCAAAGCCGTGAAGCCGCTCACCCAGCACGGGTGACGGACGCCGCCGGAAACTGGCCATTTCGCACTGCGAAGTCAAGTCGCAGGCGCAAGGCGGCTGTTAACGGCGCTCGTTTCGACTCTGATCAAAGCTTAGAACTTCAAAGCCTTGCCCTGCTTGACCCCCGGCAGGCCCAGGATTTCAGCAAAAATCTTTTCGGGAACGGCGCCATCGACGCCAACCAGCGCGATGGCCGAGCCGCCTTCGGCGTCACGTCCGAGCGCGAAGGTGGCGATATTGACCCCGGCCTCGCCGAGAAGGCTGGCGAAACGACCGATGAAGCCGGGCTTGTCCTCGTTCGACACATAGATCATCGAAGGCGCAAATTCGGCGTCGACCTTGATGCCCTTGATCTCGACGATGCGCGGCTTGCCATCGGCGAAGACCGAACCGGCGACCGAGCGGGTCTGCGCATCGGTTTCGACCGTCAGGGTGATCAAAGAGTCGTAGTCGCCCTCGGCGGCGCGGGTGACCTCATCAATGATTATGCCGCGCTCTTTGGCCACAACAGGCGCGGAAACGACGTTCACATCCGCCAGCATCGGGCGCAAGAAGCCTGCGATCGCCGCCGCCGTCAGGGCCTTGGTCTTGAGGTCGCCGACATGGCCTTCATAGGTGATGGTGAGCTTCTTTACGCCGGCTTCCGTGAGTTGGCCGGCGAAGGAGCCGAGTTTT
>Ga0182030_10017584_pt1 | contig 13785 bp, 12 predicted proteins | sample 812S3MmetaG_FD_121299 | JGI IMG/M metagenome (GOLD analysis project Ga0182030, IMG submission 121299) | Permafrost microbial communities from Stordalen Mire, Sweden - 812S3M metaG (Illumina Assembly) | ecosystem: Environmental > Terrestrial > Soil > Wetlands > Permafrost | place: Sweden... | reverse complement strand
GCCATCAAGCTCGCCCGTGGCGCCACCGGGCGGCCGCGGATCGTCTCGGCGGTCAACGGCTATCACGGCCATACCGGCTTTGCCCTCTCGGCGGGCGGGCGGGCGGCGTTCCGCCAGCCGTTCGAGCCGCTCATGCCCGAATTCGTCCAGGTGCCGTTCGGCGACATCGACGCCCTGGAGGGTGTCGTCGACGAACAGACGGCGGCGGTGCTGCTCGAGCCGATCCAGGGTGAGGGTGGCATCGTCGTGCCCCCGCCCGGGTATCTCCAAGGGGCCCGGGCCCTCTGCGACCGATCGGGCGCCCTGCTGGTCCTGGACGAGATCCAGACCGGGCTCGGCCGCACCGGGCGGTGGTGGGCCAGCGAGCACTACGGGGTCGTTCCCGACATCATGACGACGGCGAAGTCGCTGGGCGGCTCGCTGGTGTCGATCGCCGCCACCGTGTTCAGCGAGGAGCTCCGCGAATTCCTCATACCCAACCCGTTCATCCACCTGTCCACGTTCGGGGGATCGGACCTGGCCTGTGCGGTGGCGCTCGAAGTTCTGACCGTCATCGAGGAGACCGATCTGGTCAGCCACGCCGCGGCCATGGGCGAGCGGCTCTTCGCCGGTCTGCGTCCCCTCGTCGCCAAGTACCCCGAGGTCGTCGCCGAGGTTCGCGGGCTGGGTCTCATGGCCGGCATCCAGTACACCGAGGACTCCTTCGGCCCGCGGATGTCCTACCACCTCGCCCGGCACGGCGTGCTCGCCATCTACAGCGGGAACCAGCCGGCGGTGATGCGGCTCATGCCCACCCTCGTGATCGAGGAGGACCAGGTCGACCTGCTGGTCGACGCGCTCGACCGGTCCATCGCCGACCTCCTGTCGGGGGCCGGACCCGAGGAGTCGGCGCCGGCCCGCCCCCGACGCAGACCGGTCCGTTCGGCCGGCGCAGCCCCGAGCTGAGGGGCGGACCATGGCTGAATGGGACGAGCTGGCCGAGGCACTGGCCGACTACACGGTCAGCTGCAACGAGAACGAGCGGCTGCGGAAGATGCAGCGGGACTGGTCGAGGACCCTGCACTTCGTGTGCTCGGACAACGACATCACCTTCTCGATGGAGGTCGACCGTGGTGAGATCCTCTCGACACCCGCGGGGCATGTCGGCATACCCGACATCGTGGTGACGACCCACTCCGAAACGTTCTGCGACATGTTCTGGGGTGACCTGAACCCGGTGCAGAAGTACCTGCGCGGAGAGATCACCGTGAAGGGCTCCCAAGAGGACGTGATGCGCCTGGATGCCATCAGCTCGGTCATCTGGCCCGACGTCTGATGGGGAGCGCAGAGCCGGCGCGCCACGGCGGCGCGTCCGTGCTCCGGCGGTCGGTGGGCACGGCCACCGCCACCGCCACCTCCGCCGGGCTGGCGTTCGCCGCCATCGACTACCTGGGCGTGGTGTCGGTGCTGGCCTATGCGCCGGGGGCCACTGCGGCGGTGGCCATCTTCGTCGGCGGTCTGCTTGTCCTGTTGGTGGCGGGGATCTTCTCCGAGCTGAACGGCCTCTACCCCACGGCGGCGGGAATCCGCCTCTACCTCGGGCGGGCCGTGGGAAGCCGGACCGCATTGTCGGTGACCTTCACCTACATGACAACGGTGGTCCTGGTCATCGCGGCCGACGCCTTCCTGATCGGGGCGGCCGTCCGCCACGTGCTCCACGAGCCGGCGGCGTTGGCCTACGTGTGGATCGCCGTCCTGTTGGGCGTGGCCCTCGTGGCGAACCTGCGGGGCGTTCGGCTGGCGGGATGGGTGCAGACGGTCGTCACCTACTCGGTGCTCTCGGGGACCGCCGTGCTCTCGGTGGTCGCCCTGTTCCACGTGGGGGGCGCCTTTCGGCACCCCTTCGACCTGTTCGGCCGGGGAGGCTTCTCGGGCGTACAGGCGGTGGCCTTCGCCCTGTTCCTCTACGCCGCATTCGAATGGGTCACCACGACCGCCGAGGAGGCCAGGACGCCTAAGGTCATCACCCGGGCGCTGTTCATCGCGCCGGCCCTCATCTGGTTGGTCTCGACGCTGTTCGCCCTGGCGTTGGCCCACCTGGTGCCGTTCGCCCGTTTGCACGGGAGCGCCTACCCCCAGCTGCTGTTGGGCCAGGCGGCGCTGGGCACCGTCGGCGAGCTGTGGATGCTGGCCCTCACCGTCCTCACCGCGCTCAACACCTTCAACGGCGGCTTCCTCGTAGCGTCCCGCTTCATCTACGCCGCGGCCCGCGAGGGGACCCTGCCCCGTCAGTTCGCCCGCTTGAACCTGAAGGCCGTCCCGTGGTTGGCGGTCACCACGTTGGCGGTCGGCTCGGCGATCGTGGCCGCCGTGGTCTTCGCCACCGGGCAGTGGCTGCTCCTGGTGTCGGTGGGGGCCGCCATCGAGTCGGGGATCTACGGCATCGCCTCACTGTGCCTGTTGATCCTGCGCCGCCGCGAGACCCGTGAGCGCCCGTTCCGGCTGGTCGCCGGCCGCCCCCTGGCTGCGTTCGGGGCCGCCCTGTTCGCCGTCCTGTTCGTGGCCACCGGTTTCTCCGACCCCACGGACGCCCGCCACTTCTCCGTCGCCCCGATCGGCGTCATCGCCGTACTCGGGGCACTGGCCACGACCTACGTCCTCGTCTTCGTGCCCAGACTGCAAGCGGCAGCCGCCGCCCGGGCGGCGACGAGCCGACCACGACGGCGTCCCGGTCGACCGACCGGTGAGGGGCGAGGTGCGGCGCCGGCCACGGACTCCGGGGCGCCGTCGGGCGCCTGAGCCCATCGTGCTCCAGCAGTTCGGCGCCGACGGGCATGGGTGGGCGACGAGGGCCGGGGTAGCGTTCTCCGCATGGACGACCCGTTCGGACCGCCGCCCGAACATCCCTGGCGCCGGGTGTCCCCACGCCTCGCCCGCATGAGGCGGGCGGAACTTGCGGCGGTCGGGGTGCCGTTGGTCGGTGGAGCGACCGGGGCCTTCTTCCTCGTGTCGGCGGAGGCCGCGGTCATCGTGGGGACGGTGGGAGTGGTGCTCCTGGGGCTGGGTTGGGTCTCCATCGGTCGGAACCTGCGATCATGGGGTTACGTGGAGCGATCCGACGACCTGGTCGTCACCCACGGGGCGATGTTCAAGCGGCTCTGTGTGGTGCCCTACGGGCGCATGCAGCTGGTGGACGTCGAAGCCGGACCGATCGAGCGCGCCTTCGGCTTGGTGCGGGTGAAGCTCCACACGGCGGCGGCCACCACCGACGCCAAGGTCTGCGGGCTCACCCCGACGGTGGCCTCCGAGCTCCGCGACCGGCTGACCCAGCTGGGTGAGGCCCACGCCAGTGGGCTCTGAGCCACCGGGGGACGCGGCACCGGGCGCGTCGGGCCCGCAGCCCCACCGGGCGGACCGGGGGGACCCCGGCGACGAGACGTTCAAGCTCCACCCGCTCACACCGCTCGCCCTCGGCGGCAGGATCCTCGGGCTCCTGGTCGTGTTCGCCCTGTTCAGCCTGGGCGGACAGCGGGCGGGTGAGGGCGGTGGGCCGAACGTGACGGCGCTGCTCATCTACGTGGGCCTGGCCGCGCTCGTGGTGGTACGCGGGCTGGTCGCGGTGGCCGTCACCCGTTACCACCTGCACGGCGGGGAACTCCGGATCGAAAGCGGACTGCTCCAGAAGCGGTCGAAGCGTGTGCGGCTCAACCGGGTGCAGAGCGTCGACGTGCTCGAGCCGTTCACCGCCCGCATCTTCGGGCTGGCGGAGGTGAGGGTCACCACGGCCGGCACGGAGCGCTCGGCGGTGCGACTCCGCTTCGTCTCCCGTCCGGTGGCCCGGCAGCTCCGGGCCGACCTGCTCAGCCGGTCCGCGGGAGGGGTCGAGGGGGTGGAGGAGGCGCCCGAACGACCGGTGGTCGCGGTTCCCCACGGTCAGCTGATCCGGGCCGTGCTCCTCCAGACGATCTCGTGGCGGCTCGTTCCGCTGCTGATCGGGCCGCTCCTCGCCTTCGTGGGCCAACAGAACAGCCACCGTGCGACCTCGGGTTTGGGCATCGTCTTGTTCCTGTGGTTCGCCGTCTTGATCCTCCACGCCATCTGGCAGCGGGTCACCACCCTGTGGGACTTCACCGTCACCGAGTCGCCCGACGGCCTGCGGATCCGCCACGGACTGTTCTCGACGAGTCGCCAGACCGTCCCCCCCGGCCGGATCCAGGCGATCCTCGTCCATCAGCCGATGGCCTGGCGCCTGTTCGGCTGGGCCCAGGTCCGGATGAACGTGGCCGGCTACGTCGGGAACAGCAATTCGAAGGCCACGGTGCTGCTGCCCGTCACGGACAGGGAGTACGCACTGGCGCTGGTCGGCTGGCTGATGGGTGGGGTGGACCTCGATGCGGTCCCGCTGGACCGACCTCCCCGGCGGGCGGCGTGGCGGGCACCGCTGTGGTGGCGGCGGCAGCTGGTGGGGTCCGACGAGTCGGTCTTCGTGGCGCAGCACGGGTTGTTGTCACGGACGATCGACGTGGTTCCGCACGAGCGGACCCAGAGTGTGCGCCTGACCAGTGGGCCCCTGCAGCGGGCACTCGGACTGGCGACCGTGCACCTCGACTCGACCCGCGGCCCGGTGAAGACACGGGCGGCAAACCGCGATGCACTCGCCGCCCGGAGCATGCTGGACCGTCAGGTGGACAGGGCCAGGAAGGCCCGGTTGCGCCAGTGGGAGCCGACGTCGCTGCCCACCTGAGCCCCGGCGACGCCCGGAGCGGCGGCGTAGCTTTGGGGAGACGCGCGCCCCACCGCGTATCGGACAGGAGGACCATGGCCGGCTACCCGAGGACGACCACCCGTCTCAACCACATCGAACCCGTGCCACGACGCATACGGGCCGAGCACGGGGGCGAGATGCTCCTCGACACGACGGACGCCCTCTACGTCTGGGAGTGGGCCAACTACCCGCAGTACTACATCCCGCGCCGAGACGTCCGCGAGGATCTCCTGGTCACCGAGGGCGTGACCGAGGAGTCACCCCGCGGGACGGTGCGCCTGTACTCGTTCGCCTCCGCGGCGGAGCCGCACCCGCCACCGGTGGGCCGGCTGCTCGTCGACCCCGTCCGCCCCGAGCTGGCCGACACCTTCCGGTTCGAGTGGGACGCGCTGGGCGGATGGTTCGAAGAGGACGAGGAGGTGTTCGTGCATCCGCGGAACCCGTATTCGCGGGTCGACGCGCTCCGCTCCACCCGCGCCGTGCGCGTGGAGCTGGACGGGGTGGTGCTCGCCGAGTCGTCCTCTCCGGTCATGGTCTTCGAGACCGGCCTCCCGACCCGGTACTACCTCAACCGGACCGAGGTGGGGTTCGAGCACCTGGTCCCGAGCCCGACCGTCACGGGCTGCCCGTACAAGGGGACCACCTCGGACTACTGGTCGGTGCGGATGGGTGGGGTCGTCCACGAGGACCTGGCCTGGAGCTACGCCTTCCCGACGCGCCAGCTCCTCCCCATCGCCGGGCTGGTCTCCTTCTACAACGAAAAGGTGGATGTGTACGTGGCGGGGGAGTTGGAAGAGCGCCCGAGGACCCACTTCTCCGACTGACCACGGCGTCGGCCGGCCCCCCGGTCGTGCTCCGGTCGGCACGGCTCTACGCTGGGCGTCGGCATCCGAGAGGAGGGTCCCATGACGACGATCTCCGGTGAGCCCGGGACCCGGGGTGCTCTGGACGGCCCCCCCGGGAGCGGAACGGCGACCGACTGGACCGCGGACGCCCGATTCTTCGAGTACTCGACCGCCGCCGACCCGATCGGCTCCGGTCACACGACGAAGGTTCCGATCGTGACCTTCCCCAGCACGCTCTACCGCGACGGGCCCTCCCGCGTCGTGCCGCTCGACCTCTCCGCCGAGCTCGGGATCACGACGGGCCCGGCGACCAGCCCCGGCCTGCTGGCCAGCTTCCTCCGGATCGAGGCGGGGGAGGAACTCACGCTCGGTCCGGACGCCACGTCCCAGCTCCTCTATGTGATCGGGGGTCGCGGTCACACGACCCTGGCCGGGACGGGCGACGTGATCGCTTGGGAGGAGGGCGACTTTGTCACCCTGCCGGCCGCCGGGGACGGGCCGCCCGCGGCCACCCACCACGCCGTCGACCCGGCCACGCTGTACTGGGTCCATGACGAGCCACTCCTCCGGTATCTCGGGGTTCGGGCGGCCGGGCCGAGGTTCCGTGCCACCAAGTTCCCGCGGGCTGCTGCCGAGGCCGAGCTGCAGGCCATCGCCGCAGCGCCGGGGGCCGGCGCCCGGAGCCGGGTGAGCGTGCTGTTGGCCAACGCCGCCCAGGAGCAGACCCTGACCATCACCCACGTGCTGTGGGCCATGTTCGGGCTGCTCCCCACCGGGCAGGTGCAGCGTCCCCACCGACACCAGTCGGTGGCGCTCGATCTCATCCTCGGCTGTGAGCCGGGCTGCTACACCCTCCTCGGCACCAGGGTGGACGAGGAGGGGGAGATCATCGACCCGATCAGGGTCGACTGGGAGGCCGGGGGTGCGTTCGTCACGCCGCCGGGCCTGTGGCACGCCCATGTCAACGAGTCGGGCGCACCCGCCCATCTCGTTCCCATCCAGGATGCGGGGCTGCAGACGTACCTCCGGAGCCTGGACATCCGGTTCGTCCCACCGACCTAGGTCTGGGCGAGGCCGGCCGGGCCGGCGCGCCCGTGGGGCGTGTCCGTGGAGGCGCATCCGTGGACCGGCGGAAGTGGGGACCAACAGGAGGATGGCGGCAGATGGCTTGGATCCCGACCGGCATGGTCTGCCATGCTTCGCTGCATGTTCGACGACCTCCTGCAGGCCAATGCCCGCTACGTGCAAGAGTTCGCCCTGTCCGGCGTGCCGGCCCGGGCCGCGAAGGCGTTCGCGCTGGTCACCTGCATGGACAGCCGGATCGAGCCCCTGGCCATGCTGGGCCTGGTGCCCGGGGACGCGAAGATCCTCCGGAACGCCGGCGGCCGGGTCACTCCCGATGTCCTGCGTTCGCTCATCCTGGCGACCAACTTCCTCGGTGTGACCCGAATCGCCGTGATGCAGCACACCAACTGTGCGCTGGCCCACCGGACGGACAGCGACGTCCGATCGGACCTTCCGGCCGGTTCGGAGGGGTTGGCCGCGCAGTGGGAATTCCTGACCATGCCCGACCCCGACGAGGCACTGCGTGTCGACGTCGACGCCGTGCGCTCCTGTCCGCTGCTCCCCGATCCCGTGCAGGTCGAGGGATGGCGCTACCGGGTGGAGACCGGCGAAGTCGTGAGGATCCACCCCTTCACCGCCTGATCCCGGGCGCCCGGTTGGCGCCGCCACCGACAGCCCCCACCGACAGCCCCCACCGACAGCCCCCACCGACAGCCCCCACCGACAGCCCCGTCTGCTGGCGCCGTCCCGGGGGAGCTGCCGTCCTGAGCCCGGTCGACCGGCGTCCGCGGTCGGTCGTCGCACCGGTCGGGCCCAACCCACCGAATGGGACGACACCGCCATCATCGGTACGCTGTCTCCGTGCCTGTTTCGCACGGAATGCCCTCGATGACCCGGGTGCCGCTCACGGCCCACAACGCCTTCACCCAGTGGGAGTTCAGCCCCTTCGCCCTCCTGGTGCTGGTGGCGGTGATCACCACTGCGGTCTGGTATCTGCGCGCCGAGTGGGCCGTCACCGTCCGGGGTCGGCATTGGAGCAGCAAGCGGACCGTCTCGTTCATCGCCGGCCTGGTGGCCCTCGATGCCGCCCTCCAGTCACCCGTGGCCACCTACACGATGGACTACTTCCAGGCCCACGTGATCCAGCACCTCCTGTTGATGGTGATCGCCCCACCGCTCTTGGCCATGGGGGCTCCGATGACCCTCGCCCTGCAGACATCCAGCCGGAGGACGAAGGTCCGTCTCCTGCGCATCCTCAACTCCCGACCGTTCCGGGTCCTGACCCATCCCCTCCCGGTGTGGATCCTCTACTACGTGACGATGTTCGCCTTCTTCCTGACCGTCGCCATCAACTTCGCCATGTTGCACATGTGGGTGATGGACCTCGTCAACGTCGCCTTCTTCTTCGCCTCGACACTGTTCTGGTGGCCGGTCATCGCGATCGACCCGATTCCCCATTGGCAGATGGGGCACGGCGCCAGACTGGCCAGTCTGCTGATCGGGGTGCCGGTCGAGTCGTTCCTCGCGCTCGCGCTGCTGACCGATGTGCGTCCGGTGGCGTCGATGTACTCGTTGAGCAGCACCCACTCGGGCGCGGCGATCCTGTGGATCGGTGCCGAGCTCTTCACGGTGCTCGCGCTGATTCCGGTGTTCGTCCAGTGGGTGCGGTTCGAGGAGCGGAAGGCCGCCCGCTACGACGCCCAGATGGATGCCGAGCTGGCCGCCCGGTCCGCAGGATCCACCACCTTGGGCGAGCTACCCGTCACCGAGGCGTAGAGGGCCGCGGCCACGGGCTCGCCGTGACGCGGCTACGAGCTCGCCGTGACGCGGCTACGAGTTCGAAGCCGGCGTGAATGTGTACGTGAACGGGACGGCGGTCGGGGCGTTGTAGTAGACGGCCTTCTTGTCCATGGTGACGGCGACCACGACCGCCGACGAACCGACCTCCACGGTCATCGCCCCGTTGGCGGGGAAGGTCAGCAGCTTGCCGGCGGGCTGGACTCCGCTCACCAGTGGCACCGAGGACTTGGAGCTGGTGACCTGCACCCAGCACCGGCCAGAGGTGGAGACCGCCACGGCGAACTTGTCCGAGGCGACGGTGTAGGAGGCGCTGGACGCGCCGGTTGCCGTCTGGACCACCTTCGACGCCTGGTGGGTCGCCGGCACCGTCGTCGGGCTCGCCGAACCGATGCCGCCAGGTTGGTGGACCTTCAGGATGTGGGCCTGCACCAGCCACTTGGGCTGGGATCGGTAGATGACGAAGCCGGCGACCGTGACCAGTACCAGCGTCGCGGCCACCCAGGTGAGCACTTTGAGCGAGGTGGGCGCCCGCAGTCGCCGGCGGGCCTTGGCCACAGCCCGCCTGCTCTGCTTCAGATCGTGCTTGGGGACGACGGGGAACGTCCCGGTGGGGGGCCCGGTCGTCATCATTCCGTAGCCGTAGGCGCCCGACCCGGTCGGTGGGCCACTTGACCCGCCGCCGACCTTGGGCACTTCGCCGGTCTGGGTGAATGCCCGCAGGTGGTCCGGCCCCGAGGTCACGGCGGTCACGACGGTGGTCACCGCCGCCCCGGTCTCGGTGGGCGCGTCCGGCCTGGGCGACGGGCCGACCGCCGACCACGCGTCGATCATCCGGAGGGCGAGCGCGTCCCCGTCCAGGCCCAGGAAGGCCGCGTAGCGACGGAGCGTGGAGAGGGCCATGGCCTGATCGGGGAGCCTGGAGAGGTCGCCGTTCTCCAGTGCCTCGATCTGGGTGATGGGCCGACTCAGCCGATCGTGCACCGTGAGCAGGTCGAGGCCGCGCTCCTCCCTGCTGTTTCGCAGCAAGAGCCCGATCGCCTCGGCGGAGGAGGCCACAGTTTCCTCTTCGTCTTCGCGTCGGCGTGTGGTTCCGCCGCGTGGCCGGATCACGTGCAGTCTCCTGACTTTCCCCAGGCCGTAAGCGTACCTGTTTACCAGCTTTCTTCGACACATCGGCCGCCCAGCTGAAGGGCGCGCCCCGGCCGTCGGAACCGGGGCGACTCCCGGCGGTGCTCAGGAATGTTGCGAGCGCAACTAGTGTTGAGAGGACAAAGGGATGTCGCAGGGCCATGATGGGCGGAGCGACCACCTGAGAGAAGCAACGGAGGTTGGCCATGCCGGCGGTGACCGTGGACGATGTACTGGCACTTGCCAAGGTGGAGCCCTCGGCGACGGGCGCCCAGCGTCCGGTGCTGTCGGTGACCACCGCACCCTCGGGATTCGAAGGCGAGGGATTCCCGGTACGGCGGGCATTCGCCGGTGTTGACCGGCGCCATCTCGACCCTTTCATCCACATGGACCAGATGGGAGAAGTGGAGTACGCCCCCGGCGAGCCGAAGGGGACGCCGTGGCACCCCCATCGGGGCTTCGAGACTGTGACCTACATGATCGACGGCACGTTCCAGCACCAGGATTCGATCGGCGGGGGAGGCCTGATCACCAACGGCGACACCCAGTGGATGACCGCCGGCGGCGGGATCCTCCACATCGAGGCCCCACCCGAGGAGCTGGTGGTGAGCGGGGGACTGTTCCACGGTGTCCAGCTGTGGGTGAACCTCCCACGGGCCGACAAGATGATCGCCCCGCGCTACCAAGACATCGGGTCGTCCAACGTGGCGCTCCTGGCGTCGCCGGACGGCGGGGCGCTCTTTCGGCTCATCGCCGGTGATCTCGGCGGGCACGCGGGGCCGGGGTCGACCCACTCGCCCATGGCGATGGTGCACGCCACCGTGTCCCCCGGAGCAACAGTGGACATCCCCTGGAACGAGGAGTTCAATGCCCTCGTGTACGTACTGGGGGGGAACGGGAAGGTGGGGACCGACGGCCGCCCTGTCCGGACCGGCCAACTGGCCGTCTTCGGCGACGGCGGCGCCGTGACCATCGCCGCCGACGCCACCCAGGACTCCCGTACCCCGGAGCTGGACGTGCTGATCCTCGGCGGGCGTCCGATCGGGGAGCCGGTCTACGCCTACGGGCCCTTCGTCATGAACACCCGCGAGGAGGTCGCACAGGCGTTCGAGGACTATCAGGCCGGTCGACTGGGCACCATCCCCGCCGATCACATCGGCTCGTAGCGGGCGACGCCACCGACGGCCGGGTCGGGACTCCGGCGGGGAGTCTCGAGAACGAAACGGCCCGTCCGGTTCAGTTGTTCGGAGGGGAGGGGGTCGCCAGGTGTGCCGGGCGGCCGAAGACACGGACACCACCACCACCCGGGGTGCGGCCGTTGTGGGCGGTGTCGACGACCACCGCCGGCCGGTTTTGCTCCCGCCCGACCAGCCGCAGCTCGTCCGGCCGGAGGCGCAGGGTGTCGTACCAGTAACGGACCGTCCAGGTGGGCCAGTTGTTGGTCACCCGGCCCGATGCCGTCTTGTACCAGCTCTTGCAGCCCGACACCCACACGGTCGAGGCCACCATCCGCTGGGTGCGCCGGTCGTCCCGCTCGTAGGCCGTCTCCCCGACCTCGACCCGTGGCGCCGCCCGCCCCTCGGACCGCCCGGCGAGCGCCCGGGTCTGGACGGCAAGGGCCTGCAGGACCAGGTTGAGTTGCCGTTCCACCATGAACAGGATCGAGTTGTGGCCGAGGTTGGTGTTGGGCCCGTAGAGGAGGTAGCAGTTGGGGAAGCCGGCCACGGCCGTGCCCAGGTAGGCCCGGGCGCCGTCCTTCCACTCTTCGGCCAGGCGGCGACCGGCCACGCCGGTGATCGGGATGTGGGCCAGGAAGTCGGTGGTCGAGAAGCCGGTCCCGAAGATGAGGACGTCGGCCGGGTGCCGCTCGCCGTCGGAGGTGACGACGGCATCGGTCTCGATGTGGTCGATCGGCACTTCGACGACCCTCACCGCCGGGCGCAGTAGAGCCGGGTACCAGTCGTTGGAGATCAGGATCCTCTTGCAACCGATCGGGTAGTCGGGAACCACGGCCCGCTCGGGCAACCGGTCGGAGACCACATCGGCACGGATCCCCTTTCTGAACAGCTCGCCCAGCTTGGCGCCCATCCAGCTGTCCTGTCGGAACCACAGCCACCGGACCTCGAGGGACCAGTAGATCCACCACCGGTACGCCCGTTCCACCACGGCGGAGCGGACGAGGAGCGACCGAGTGCGACCGTCGTAGGGACGGTCCTTCTTCGGCCCGACGTAGTTGGGGCTGCGCTGGAAGACGGTGACCCGGGCGGCGCGGTCGACCACGGGCGGAACGAACTGGATCGCACTCGCCCCGGTGCCGACCACGGCCACCCGGGTCCCGTCCAGATCGACCGTGTGGTCCCATCGTGCCGAGTGCCAGTGGGGACCGGCGAACGACGTGAGGCCGGCGATGTCAGGGATGTGTGGCCGGTTGAGCTGGCCGCAGGCGAAGATCACCGTGTCCGCATCCAGGCTCTCCGGACCGCTGGACGTGGACAGTCGCAGGTGCCAACGCCCGTCGTCCTCGTCGAAGTCGGCGCGTTCCACCGTCGTCCCCGTGCGGAGATGGGGTCCGAGCCCGAAGTGCTCGACGCACGCCTCTGCGTAGGAGAGGATCTCCGGCTGGTCGGCGAACCGCCGAGTCCAGTCGCACTTGGGGAAGAAGGAGAACGAGTAGAGATGGGAGGGCACGTCGCAGGCGCTGCCCGGATAGGTGTTGTCCCGCCACGTGCCACCGACGCCGTCGGACATCTCGATGATGGTGAACGAGGTGAGCCCCGAGCGGACGAGCTGCATCCCCGCGGCCAGCCCGGACAGTCCCCCGCCCACGATCACGACCGAGGGGGTCGGGACTTCGCCGCGGGCATCATGCACCGCCCGTGCCAGCTGCCGTCTCCCGATGTCCAGCGCCATGTGAGCTCCCCGGCCGTCGAACCGGAGCCGGTGACGGTCCACCGGCGGTCCGCATCGGATCCGCCCGCGATGGTAGACGGGGTTCGGCCGACGGGAATGATCGTGGCCGCCGACTCCTGGCGGCCCGGTCGGGCGCGCACCGGTTCCGGCCTCGCCCGTCGCCGCCCCCGAGGCCGCCGGCCGACCCGTCCCCTTGCGGGTCCGCCGTGCAGTCTGCAGACTCGGGAGGTGACCGAGGCCCCGACGAACGGCGCGGTGGGACCGACCGGGCCGCAGCCGGCCGGTCCCCCGTCGCGGCTCGACCGTGCCCGGGCGCGGGCCCGGGCGGCCTTCGGCGGCGCGTTGCGTTCGCTCCTGCGGCCGGAGGGTCTGCCCCCCGAGGCCGCCGCCGAGCTCGAGGCGGCCTTCGGGAGCGTCGGGCGCGAAGCGCTGTCCGGTGGGCCGGGGCGGGTCCGGCGGGTTCGTGCCCAGGTGCGGGCCGCACCACCCCGGCTGCTCGATTGGATGTCCGGACAGGTGGTCGACCATCCGGCCGTTCTCTACGATCGAAAGGGGGTCGAACTCCTTGCCTCGAGGCAGAGCCGCTCGATCAGTGCCGCCATGGGTGCACTCCAACTGGCGCTGGTCACCGCGGCGGCGGCGTCCACGCTCGAGGGGGGACCGGTGCTGGCGGTCGCCATCGACGGAGCGGTGGGCCAGGTGGCCTCGGTCGTGCACGGATGCTGCGACTGGTACAACACCGGCTCCTATCTGGTCCGGCGGCTCAACGAACTGGAGATGAGCTTCACCCGCACCGAGGTGCGTCGCCTGACCAATGCCGCGCTGGTGTCGAGAGGGACGTCCATCGATGACCGCACCCTGGCCCGCACGACCGAGCTCCGCCTGATCCGGAGCTGGGTGGGGCGCGGGCTCCTCGACGCGCTGCCGCTCGGATCGTCGCTCGGCCGCACCTCGTTGAAGGCGGCGATCCGCATCGACGGCTCCGATCTCGACCATCTCATCCGTCGCATCCGCGAGGACGGGGACCCTCCATCGCCCGTGGCCGTGGCCCGGTCCTGAACGGGAGCGCCGGCCGAACCATCTTGGCGCGGGGCCCGCCCGTGGCGCCGGGCCCCACGCCGGCCCGACGCTTCCGGGGACCTCGAGAGGGTCAGAGGACCTTCGAGAGGAACGCCCTCGTCCGCTCGTGTTGTGGCGCGGCAAGGACCTGTCGGGGGTCGCCGCTCTCCACCACCACTCCGCCGTCCATGAACACCACGGTGTCGCCCACCTCCCGGGCAAACCCCATCTCGT
>Ga0182030_10017582_pt1 | contig 13786 bp, 15 predicted proteins | sample 812S3MmetaG_FD_121299 | JGI IMG/M metagenome (GOLD analysis project Ga0182030, IMG submission 121299) | Permafrost microbial communities from Stordalen Mire, Sweden - 812S3M metaG (Illumina Assembly) | ecosystem: Environmental > Terrestrial > Soil > Wetlands > Permafrost | place: Sweden... | reverse complement strand
ATTCGCGCCGCCGGGAACCGGCGTGGGCGCCGCGTTGACGGACGGCGACGACAGCGCGAGCGCGCCGATCGAGAGTGCGAGGGTGAGAAAGAGCCGGATGATCATTGCGTGTCTCCATGGAGCGCCGGAGTGAAGGACTCGGCGTCTGCGAAGATAGCACGCGCTCGTTCCGGCAGCGTTCCGGGGGCATTTCCCCGGTTCGGCCGCCGCCGCTAGCCGGTGTTAGGTATCGTGCGCGAACAGTTCGCGCACGATGCGGCGGGCCTGAATTGCCGGCCCGTCCGTGACCATGTTGATCAATGGACGATCGGCCGTCTCTTCACGTCGCGCTGCCTGGGCCTCCAACACCACACGATCTTCTTCGATCGTGACCATAGTGGTGGAAAAGAGCTTCTCCGTTAGCACGTGGTCGTCGACCCGGAAATTACGCGCGTGTGAGAAGAAGTAATGCGTCGACTCCGCGGTTTCCGGCGTGATGCCGTGAAAGCCGTAAAACTGCACGCCGCCGACGCGCTTGCCGGCATATGCGCCGGTGCCGGCGTCGGTTCCGCCGTTGTTGATTCGCACGAGACCCGGCGTCCAATCGATCTCTTGCCAGCGAATCGACCTTACCGGCGAAATCGTGGCAAAGCCGGTATGACGGCGGCGGCTCCGACGCGGGGAGATGGCGCGTCACGCGAACGGAGCGATCGCTCTTTTCGCTGTTCATGATGGCGGTCGAATGGGCATCGGGGTCGCCGCCGATTGTGCGCGCATGCACGTATCCCAGGTGCGTGAGGTCCAGCAAATTATCGTTGAGGAATTCCCAATTGCAGTGCATCGTGAGCATCGTCTTGCGGAACGCGTAGCCGTCGGCTGCATGTTGCGGATAGGCGGGAATGGCTGCCGGATCTGCAGCGTTCGGATCGCCGGGCCAGATCCATAGCGTGCCGTCGCGCTCAACGAGCGGAAACGACCGGAGCCGCGCCCCGGCCGGGATGTGTTCTTGGCCGGGAATCTTTCGGCACGCACCGGTAGCGTCAAATTCCATCCCGTGATACGGACACTGGATACCTTCGTTTTCGACGCGTCCACCGACCGACAACGGCATGCCGCGGTGCAAGCAACGATCCTCGATCGCCACGGCGCCGACGGACGTGCGAAACATGACGATCGGCTCGTCCAGGATCTTGCGCCCGAGCGGTACGCTGGTTGCCAATTCCAAGCTCCACGCGGCAACGTACCAGTTGTTGCGAATATACATTCAGAGCGGCTTCCCGCCGAACCCGCTTACGCTCAGCCAGCGCGTATGGGCTTCGTCCCAGCGCAGCACCGTGATCGAGTTCTCCCCGACGCCGCGCTGGTCGCCGTGCGAGAAATCGTAAGTACCGCTAATGCCGTCGAGCCCGCGCACGCTCTCGATGTAGTCGTGGATCTGCGCGGCCGATGCACCGGTACCGAGTTTCCGCAACGCGTCGACCACGATCACGCCCGGATCCCAGGCGAAGCCCGTCACTAGATCCGGAAAGATACTATTGGCACGCATCGCTGCGAAGAATGTATTTTGCGCGCTTTGCTGACCCCGATTTGCAGACGAACCGCCCAGGTAGCCGGGGCCCATGAAGTACATCTCCTTCGGCAGAAATGCACCGTACTGTTTCATCTGATCGAGCGACATGTTTGCGCTGGTCGTGGCGACGGGCACCTCGAACCCGATGTCGCGCATGCCGCGCAGCGCGGTGCCGAAGGGCGTCCCCGGCGCCCATACGACGACGAGCTGCGGTTGAGTCGCTTTGATTTTTGCCAGCTGCGCGGCCACGCTGGTATCTCCCGGCGCGAAGTGCTCGAACGCGACGATCGAGAGATCCTTGTTCTCTGGTAATGCAACGAGTGCCGGAAAATCTTGGTCGGCTGCTTGACCGGATGAGTCGGTCGTCGCGAGCAACGCAATGCGGCGAATTCCGCGCAGGCGCACATAGCGCAAGAGCACGGCCGTAAAATCGCGATTACTCACGCCGGCCGAGAAAACGTACGAATTCGGCGCCGGATAGATCGACGGAGAGAGACAGTACGCAACCGGACCGCTCTTTGCGACCGTCGGTTCGACCGCGCGGCACGTCGCCGCCAAGTTCGGCCCGAGCATCAGCGGGACGCCCTTCGCCGTGATGGCGCCGGCGAGTTGCAACGCGACTTGGGGGCTGCTCTGGTCGTCGACGATCGTGAAGCGCAACGGCACTCCGTGAATGCCGCCGGATTGATTCGTGACCGCTTCTAGCGCCCGCAGCGAGTTCCGGTAGGCCGTGCCGATGAACGTCCCCGGACCCGTGAGCGAGAGAATCACGTTGATCTCGTATGAAGTTCCCGCCGGCTCGGCAGCCCGGGCAAAACCCGAGCCGGCAACCAGGAATGCGAAACACCAGCCAATTAAACCTACATAGGCCCATTTGCCGCTTCGTTTGGGGAATTGCATGCAGACTAATCCTTTACTGGCCGGAAAAGTTGCTATCGTAACGGGTGCCGCGCAAGGCATCGGTGCGACGTACGCGCTGGCGCTCGCCGGGGCCGGCGCATCGGTTGTTCTCTGTGACGTTATGGATCCGCAAGTGACGGTCGACGCCGTACGAGCGGCCGGCGGAACGGCGATCGGGCGCATCACCGACGTCACCGATGAAGCGCAGGTCGCGCAACTCGTCGCGGCGGCGATCGATGCCTACGGGCAAGTCGACATTCTCGTCAACAATGCGGCGCTGTTCGGCGGATTGCCGCGCAAGCGGTTCACCGAAATCACGGCCGATGAATGGGACCGGGTGATGATTGTCAACACCCGCGCGGTCTTCATCACGTCGAAAGCGGTCGCGCCGCACATGAGCGAACGGCGCAGCGGACGGATCGTCAACGTCGCGTCGACGACCGTGCACAATGGCACCCCGTTCTTGCTGCATTACGTCGCGTCCAAGGGTGCCGTCATGGCGATGACGCGCTCGATGGCGCGCGAGCTGGGCGAATTCGGTATCGCCGTGAACTGTCTCGCGCCGGGGCTCACGATGAGCGACGCCGCAAAGACCGGCTCATCGGCGGTTGCGCTCGAGCGCGCCGTCCAAGCGCGCTCGTTTAAGCGCGAGCAGCTTCCCGATGACCTCATCGGGCCGCTACTCTTCCTAGCCTCCGATGAAAGCGGATTCATGACCGGTCAGACGCTGGTCATCGACGGCGGAACCACCATGGTGTAGCGCTCGCCTTCACGCGCGATCACGTAAGAAGGCGAGCTTGTCGTGCCACTTCGCTTCCACTTCGCGCGAATAGGTGACGTCGACCGTGTTGACTGCCGGGAATCGGTCTTTCCAGGCAAACGGCTTGACCGCATAAATGATGATGCGGCTGTTGACCATTTCGTCCGCTGCACGCTGGGCGGGCGAAAGCACCGGGTCGAGATTCCCCGACCAGCAACCATCAATGATGTCGGTTTGCGTGCGCGGATCCCAGCGCGTCGCAAGCGCCCACATGACCTCGGCGTTGCTCGTGATGTCGATATCGTCGTCGACCACGATCGTGATGCGGCCGAGAAACGCGCCCGGACCCGCACCGGTTGCCACGAGGCCGGCCATCTTGGCATGACCTTCGTGCATCTGCTTGATCGCGATGACGTTGATGAAGCGCGCGCCGCCGCCGAGCATTTTCCAAACGCCCGTTACGCCCGGCACGCCGGCCGCTTCGATCGCGTCCCACAATGCGGCGATCCAGCCGATGTACGTCTGCCGTCCCGGGAAGGTTGGCTTCGTCGGCGGCTGTGCGCACAGCATCGGTGCGTTACGGTGATACACGCGGTCGACACGCATCACGGCTTCCTTGTGTGGCGCCGTTGCGTAGTAGCCGGTCCACTCGGCGAACGGTCCCTCGATGCGTGAGTCGACATCCGGCGGAAGGATGAAGCCCTCGAACGCCATCTCGGCGTCGGCGGGGATGGGCAAGCCCGTCACTTCACCGTAGACAACGTCGACGGCGCGGCCGATCAGGCTGCCTGCACTCTCGAGCTCGGAAACGCCGTATCGCGACGACAGCGCGGCCGCATCGCCGAGCGCCGGGGCTTGGCCGACGACGACGACGACCGGGCAGGGCTCGCCCTTCGCCCAGTAGCGGTCGCGGATCACGCGTCCGTGTTTGCCGGGTTCGAAGAATACCGTCAGTTCGCGATCACCGTGCACTTGGACGCGATACGTACCGACGTTGGTCCAATCGCTGTCCGGGTCTTTGTTGATCACGAGACAGTCGGTGCCGATGTACGGGCCGCCGTCACCGGCATGCCACGTGCCGGCGGGAAACTGCGTGACGCGCACGTCATCGCCGCGGATGATGTTCTCGCAGATCGGTCCCGTCTCGACGACGTGCGGCGGAACCGGCTTTGCTTCCCACTTGCCGGCGGCGCGACGGTCTTTTACAGCCTGCATATCGAGGTCACCGACGAACACACGCGAGAAGCGCACGTTCATCAGCACTTCATAGTCCGGCGCGTGACCTTTGATATTGCGAAAGAGCAAGAGCGGCGGGTACGTATCGCGCAAGCTCAACTCGTAGAGCGCGCCCATCTCGAGATAGGGATCCGCGCCCTCGATTACTTCGAGTTCGCCGCGCTCGCGGGAGAGCTCGACGAAGTAGCGCAGATCGCCCAGCGCGCGGGAACGTTCGGCGTCGGTTGGCGGCTGAATCATACGTGCTGTGCCTCAAGCATCCTATTGAGAATGCGATTGTAGCGAACAGCGCCGTCGTCGACCGCAATCAGCACCGGTCGCCGGTTCCCGATCGCGTCGATCTTCCTCTGCTGTGCCGCGATGATCGGCGCATCTTGTTCCTCGAACGCAAAGCGGCGCACGCGCGAGAACTCCGCCAGAACCTCCGCGTTCTCATCTTCTTCGTCGGGCGCGACGCGGATGCGTGCCGCTGAAAAATGGTAATGCGTCGTCGCGACGGTTTCCGGCGTGAGCAAGTGCGCCGAAATGATCCCGGCCCCGGTTTCGCGCAGTGCGCCGGGTTCGGCGTATCCCGCACTGAGGGTGACGTTGCACGGCGCGTTCCACGTCAGGTCGTTCCACTTGTCGGCGCGCTCGCCGATGCCGCGGTACATGCGCCGTAGATTTGCCGAAATGGAGATACCGGGCCAGCTCCGCGTGACGGTGACGGCGTCCGCTTCCTCGCGCACGGTCATGTCTTCTACCGCCGTCATATCGTCGGTGCCGATCACGCCCGGATGGACGAACGACACGTGGCTAAGATCGAGCAAGTTGTCCAGCACGAGCCGGTAACTCGCCGCGACCGGAATATAGTCGCGCTTGGCATGATAGCGTTCGGGAATCGCATCGAATGCGCTCAGATCCGGCACTTTCGCAGGGTCGGCCGTGCCGTTACCCATCCACACCCAAATCATGCCGTGCTTTTCCACCGCCGGAAAACTGCGCACGCGTCCGGCTGGGAGCTTGCCCGTGCCATGCGGGTTGTGTACGCACGCACCCTGCGCGTCGTACTGCAGACCGTGATAGCCGCAGCGCACCCGTCCGTCTTCGACTTTGCCTAAATGCAACGGAACGAAGCGGTGCATGCAGCAATCTTCAAGGGCCGCCGGTCCGTTTTCACCGCGGAACAGCACGATCTCGGTGTTGAGCAACGTGCGCGCTACGAGCGTGCCGGCCGGAAGACGCTCACCCCACAGTGCGGCGTACCACGCGTCCGTCACCCACGGCAAAGCGTCACTCATCGCAGGTAGGCGGGAAACAGCTCGCGCGGCGTGGTGTTCTTGGTGATGGCGCCGTACTTGAGGCCGGCCGCAATGACCGGTGCGATCAGATTGAAGTCGACTTTCTCACCCCAGTGTGCGCGATTCATCGCGGCCACCACGGCGGGATCGAGGGTCGACGCTTTCTGTAAATAGCCGCCGGTTATCGCCTGATTGGCGTTGGACCAGCTACCGACTTTCAAGACCATCTGCTGCACGCGCCGAACGAGATCGGGATTGGCGTTCGCCCACGTTTCCGTGCAAAACCACACGGCCAGCTGGAATTCCGGCGCGATGCTGTCGTATGCTTTTCCAAAGATCCGTGCCCGGTCGCGCCCGAGCGTGATGTTCGGCTCAGCGACGAGTGCTGCATCGACGCGTCCACTTTGCAGACCGGCCGGCATCGTCGCGAACGGCATTTCGATGAACTTCAGCGACGAGGCATCGCCGCCGTGCTCGTCGATCCAGCCGCGCACGGAGAACTCGGTGATGTTTTTGAGCCCGTCGACGGCGACCGTCTTACCGTTGAGGTCGCGCGCGACTTTATATGGCGCGTCTTTCGCCACCATGAGCACGGATGTCGGCTGGCGGGTCAAATAGACGACGCCGGGTGCGATCACGACGACCGGCACACCCTTTTCGCGGGCTTGCAAAATCGTCAGCGTGTTCGACGTCCCGACATCGAGCGCACCGCCGATGACGGCTGACATAACGGCACCGCCGTTGGGCAGCATCTGCACGTCGAGGTTGATGCCGTACGAACTCGGGATGGCGCTATCGACGGCATAGACCGGTTCGAGTGCCGCATCTTGCGGCAGTGCCGAGACACGTACCGTATCGGCAGCAAACGCCGGCGCAGCGCGCAAACCGGCCAGCGCGGCGAGCGCACCGGCGGAAGTCATCAGGGCAGAACGGCGCGTGATGTTCATCGTTGCCCTCAACGCGGTATCGGTACGACGAAGAGTGCCTTTTTCTCGGTATCCCAACGATAGATGACGGTACTCGACTGACCGAGCCCGCGTTGTGGAGCAGCCTTGAAGTCATAGATTCCGGCGATCCCAGCCCAGTTCGTGAGACCCGAGATGTAGTCGTTAACGGCCTTGCTCGACGGGTTCGCACCGGTATGGCGCAAGGCATCGACGACCAGCATCGCCGGATCCCAAATCAGCGTCGCCGCGTATTCGGGCCGCACACCGGCGGCTTTGTAGGCGTTGAGATAGGCGGTTTGAGCATCTTTCTGTTTGCCGGAAACCATCGGATCGGCCACGACGCCGCCGCCCGCGAGAAAGAGCAGCATCTTCGGCAAGAACGAATTGTATTGCTCGAGCTGCGCGTAGTTCATGTTACCGCCGGAACCTACGATCGGCATATCGAGTCCGGCGTCTTGAATGTTGTGCATCATCGTTGCGAATGCCGGCCCGGTGGCAAAGGCGAGCACGACTTGCGGCTTCTGCTCTTTCACGCGCGAGATTTGCGCGGCGACGGAGATATCGGCCGGTGCGAAATGCTCGTTTGAGACGATCGCCAGATCCGGCCCTTGGGCTTTTGCGGCAGTGAGGAACTCACGTTCGAGATCCTGACCGGTGGCGTCGATCGAGTTGATCATGGCCACGCGCTTCCAGCCCTGTGCACGCAAGAATTTCACAAGGATCGGAACGAAATCGCCACCGGCGACGCTCGTCGAGTAGACGTACGAGCCGGCCGCGGGTTTGGCCAGCGGCGAGAGACAGTAGGTAACCGGTCCCGTCTTCTCGGTCAATGCATCGATCGCACCGCACGTCGCAAGGACCGACGATCCGAGGATGGCCGGCGCGTTCTTGGCGATTAGCCCGTTGGCGAGCTGCACACCGGTCTGCGGATTCGAAGTGTCATCTTGCACGGCGAAATGCACGGGCCGGCCGCCGATACCGCCGCCCTTGTTCACGACGCCCTCGAGGATCGCCAGCGCCTGCTGCTCCTTGGTGCCGAGAAAGGCCGCCGATCCGGTGAGCGAGAGGATCGCGTTCACCTCGTACGGCGCCGGCTGGGCGGCGGCGGGCGGGGACAGCGTGCTGGTTAGCGCGGCTAAGCAGAACACGCCGAGCACGAGACGAAGCGCTTGGTTCATCGGGTCCTCGCAGGCGATCGGGAATGGCGAAGAATTGCACCGGTCACCTGGGTGTGCCGGAACGATTCTCCGCAGGTATACTTCAATTAACCTACGTATGTCAATCGGGCCGAAGCAACGGGAGAGAAACATGGCGCGACGGGAACGCTTGACGGTCGATGAAGTCCAGGGGGCGTGGGCGATTTTGCCGACGCCGGCCACGCCGGACGCCGCCGATTGGCGCGCGACCAATACGGTCGACCTGGCCGAAACCGCACGCGCGGTCGAGGCGCTCATCGCGTCGGGTATCGACGGCATTTTGAGCCTGGGGACCTACGGCGAGTGCGCGACCCTCACGCTCGACGAGAAGCGCGCCTTCATCGCTACCGCGGTCGAAGCGGTCGCCGGACGCGTTCCATTCTTCGCCGGCACGACCGCGCTCGGAACGCGCGAATCGATTCGCGAGACGAAGATGGCCATGGACCTCGGCGCCGACGGCACGATGCTCGGCATCCCGATGTGGTGCAAGGCCGACACGCCGACGGCGATCCAGTTCTACCGCGACGTCACCGAGGCGGTTCCGGAAGCGGCGATCTGCATCTATGCCAATACCGAAGCGTTCAAATACGAGTTCCCGCGTCCGTTCTGGGCACAAGTATCCGAACTGCCGCAAGTGATTGCGGCGAAGTATCTCGGCATCGGTTTTCTCGCGCCGGACCTGCGTTTGAGCAAGGGCCGCATTCGCTTCTTGCCGACGGAGTCGAACTACTATTCCGCCGCGCGCGTCGACCCCGAACAGTGCACGGCATTTTGGACGGGCGGCGCGTTGTGCGGCCCGGCGCCCGTGATCCGCCTGCGTGACGAGGTGGCAAAGGCCAAGGCCAGCGGCGATTGGACGGCCGCCAAAGCACTCTCCGAGCGCATCCAACTCGCCTTCACCGGGCTGATGCCCAACGGCGACTTTACCGAATTCTCGAAATACAATATAGGCCTTGAGAAGGCGCGCATGAACGCCGCCGGGTGGGTGAACGCCGGCCCCGCGCGACCGCCGTATCATGTCGTACCCGAAGCGTTCCTCGAAGGCGCGCGCAGCTCGGGAAAGCTCTGGGCGAAGTTGCACGCCGAACTCGAAGCGCAATCGCCGATGCTCGCAAAGTAGCGCCGGTATGTCGGCGCATGCGGTCGAAATGGCCCTCTGGCGTATCTGCTACGACGAAGCGAGCGGTCGCGATTTTACGGCCGATGCCGGCGCGTTTCTCGACCGCTTCCGGATCACGGCGGGCGAACGCAAGCTCATCGTCGACGCCGACGTCCGCGGGCTGCTGGCTTTGCACATCAACGACATGCTGATCTATTCGTTCTTTCAGGCGCTCAACGGCCGCGGTGCCGCGGCAACGTACCTCTCGCTGATGAACGCTCGCTAATGGCCGAACTCGTCGGCGGCTTTTTGATCCCACACGATCCCCTCATCGCCGCACGCCCGGATGCGCCGCCGGCCGCCCAAATCGAAGCGGTGCGGGCTGCGTTTGCGGAAGTTGCGGGCCGCCTGGCAGAATTGCGCGTCGATACGGTCGTTACCATCGGTGACGATCATTACGGGATGTTTTCGCCCAGTTGCATTCCGCAGTGCTTCATCGCCGTCGGCGAGGTCGAAGGCCCGATCGAACCGTGGCTCGGCATCGAGCGCGCACCGATTCCGAACCATCCCGAACTTGCGATGCATATTCTCACCTCGGGATTGGCCGAAGGCCTCGGCTGGTCGTTTGCCAAGTGGATCGCCGTCGATCATTCGACCGTACTGCCGTACGAATATTGCTATCGCAAAGTGCCCGGCGTGCGCACGATTCCGGTGTACTTGAACGACGGCGTTCCGCCGCTGATCCCGAACGCGGCAGCGTATCGCGTCGGCGAGAGCATCGGCCGGGCGATTGCATCGTGGAGCGGCAGCGAGCGCGTCGCGATCTGCGGCACCGGCGGCTGCAGCCACTGGGTCGGCTCGCCGCAGATGGGTGAGGTGAACGAATCGTTCGATCGCCGTCTTCTCGCGTTGCTCGAAGCGGGCGACATCGACGCGGTCATGGCGCTCTCGGACGACGACGTGACGCGCGACGCCGGCAATGGCGCGATGGAGCTCAAGAACTGGCTCTGCGCGATCGGCGCGATGCACGCGACGCGGGCGCGCCTGATCGCCTACGAAGCCGTGCCGCAGTGGATCTCCGGCATTCCGTTCGCGGAACTCAGCGCAGCGTAGGTTCGGCGTCTCCGCCGTTGTTCCAATCTTCCGCGACGTAGTCCGTAATCAGAATGCGCAGCGAGCTGCGCGGAACACTAAGTTGTGCGGCGAGCAGATCGAAGAGCGCCGTCGTGAAGGCGGCCTTGACCGCCGGCGTGCGGCCCGATTTCATGTGCGCGAAGATCATCGTCCACGGCTCGTTCGTACCCGTGCCGATGACCCGGTCGTTACGATCGATGACATCATACGCGGCACGGCACGCCTGCGCGGGGACAGCAAGATGCTCAGCCGTGCACGCGATGACGGCACGCAAGACGCCGAGCCGCTGCGCCGCCGGCAATGCGACCGAGGTTTCCAGTCGCACGAACGGCATGCGCGTCAGAGAATGAAGGCGAGGTTACCGAACGACTCCGTCCGGTTCACCAGTTCGATCGTCTTGCGCCGGATCAAGAAAGCAGCGTCGCCGTCATCAGCTTGCAACTCATGCAGATAGCGGCCGGCGAGCGTTTGTACCGGCGTCGCTTCGGGCCGCAATTCGTGCAGCACGAAGGCCGACTCCGTCGTGAAGCCGTCGCCGTTGCGCCAAGCGCGCACGTTCCCGATAATGCGCGTGGTGCGCGAGGGCGGATCTTGGGCGAACGCGTAGCCACCCGAGAGACGTTCGAGCCGGTCGTTGATCTTGCTCAGATCGTCGTACACGATGTTGAGCTCGTCTTCAGGACCGCGGTAGTCGGAGAGCAGCGGAACCCAGTAGACGACATCGGGCGCGAGCAGCTTCAACCAGCCGGCATGATCGCCGCCATCGAGCAGCGCCGCTTCGCGGAAGAGAAACTGCGCGCAGCGATGGGTTTCCTCGGCCGATGCCGGCCGTACGCCGCTCGAGATGGTCACGTCGACACTCCAGCCAGCACCGGGGCCTCCGCACTCATGAGCCTCTTCCATTGCCGATAGATGCCGCGTTGGTGCGTTTCGTCGGATACGTGACCGATCACGCGATCGGCTTGCGGGCGCTCGCGCTCGCGCCCCCGCGAGATGTCGAGCCACTCGCTATGCGCCGCTTCGAGTCCGGCTTGCGTACGATTGAACGCCTCGAGATCGTCGGGCGATCCGAAGCCCGCAGGGCCGAAGAACAGTTCGTGCGAGCGCAGCCGCATGCGGTTGAGCGCTTGCGGCACACCGTCGAGCGTCGTGGGCGTCACCTCGACCCGCGTTTGCTTCACGCCAGCCGGAAAGATCACGCGAATCTGCGTCTGGATGATGCTCAGGTTCGGGAAGATGAGCAAGTTGAAGCCGTTGCCGACGGTGCGCCCGATCAGTTCCCGCGTTTCGTCGGGAGTATGCTGCCTTTCGAGGTCCGCGATCACGGCCGCACCGCCGGGCGCCATGCGTACGCGTTCGTAGAAGACGCTGCTGCGTCGGAATTCTTCACGCGAATCCAGCGCCGCATGGCCGTGGCCGAGGTCGACGCACGCGGCGAGCGTGTCTTCGCGATTGTAGATGTTGCTGCGCTTTCCCGAGTGTGAGTCTTGCGCGTCGAAGAACGATTTGTGCAACAAGTACGGGTGATATCCGTCGATCGAGCCATCGAGTTGCAGCTTCCAGTTGCCCTCGAAGTGATAGCGGTACGTGCCCGAGCGCGCTTTGATCTCGCCGACGGGCGACGACTCGAGAAACGAATCGATGAACTCCGTCGCAGGTCCGAGCCACGTTCGCAACGGCATGACGTCAGGATTGAAGCTGGCAAAGACAAATCCGCGATAGGATTCAACGCGCGGCGGGCCGCCGAGGCTGTAGGCCTCGCGGTCGAAGTCGTCGCCGTAGCCCTTCGGATACGGAACGCCGATGAGCTTGCCGTCGCCATCGTAGGTCCAGCTATGATAGGCGCAGCGGAACGAGGTTGCGTTACCGGTGCGCTTCTGGCACACGGTCAGGCCGCGATGCGCGCAGCGGTTCAAGAGCACGTTGACGGCGCCGGAGGCGGCACGCGTCACGATGACCGGTTCGATGCCGAGCTGCGTGAGCTTGAAATCGCCGGCGTTCGGAATCTCGCTCTCGTGCGCGACGTACACCCAGACCGTACTGAAGATTCGGACCATCTCTTCGTCGTAGACGTCCGGGCGAACGAACATATCGCGGTGGACGCGGCCATCTTCGACTAGTCGCCCGAAGTCGGTCATCGAGGCAATCCCTTTCTGCCTGTGTCGCGGAACGGGGAAAACCGTTCCGCCCCATCAAACCAAATACGCCTACGTATGTCAATCGGCGACCAGGTTCTGCGGCGGCGATCGGCCGGGGACGTTCTGCACCGGCTCGAAGGACGCGCGATGAGCTCGCACGGGACCTTGGACGCACTCTATCGCCGCCCGGCATTTTTGATTCGCCGCGTGCACCAAGTCGCCATTGCGCTCTTCGACGAGGAATGTGCGCCGTTCGGCGTCACCAACACCCAGCATGGCTTGCTACAGGCGATCCAAGCGAATCCGGGCATGGATGTGATCGGCGCGGCGCGCGCCGTCGGCATCGATCGCACCACGGCCAACGTTGCGGTGACGAATCTCGAGCGGCGCGGCTGGATCGAACGGACGATCAATCCCGACGACCGCCGCAGCCATCAGATCAAGATCTCGGCAGCAGGCACCCGTTTGCTACGCGACACGTCATCTGCGCTCGAACGCGCGCAGCGCCGCTTGCTCGCCGAGCTGTCCGCCACCGAAGTGCGTACGTTCGTTTCGCTAATGGAAAGGATCGCGCCGCAGCTGCCGCTGGGCAGCGGCTTACCGAAAGCCACTGCATCGTCGCGTCCGGTGAGGAAAACTCGTGCCTGAACCCCTCTCTCGTCTCGCCCGGGTCTGGAAAGACGGCGGAACTGCGCTCGGTATCTTTGTCTTCACGCGCATCGATCCGGTGGTGATCGAAGCGGTAGCACATGCGGATCTCGACTTTCTCTGCGTCGATCTGCAGCACGGCATGCTCGAATATCGCGACATGGTCGCCGTGTTTACAGCGCTCGCTCAAGGTGACACGACGCCGATCGTGCGCGTGTCGTCGAACGATGCGGCGGCGATCGGGAAGGTGCTCGATGCCGGAGCGATCGGCGTTATCGTTCCCATGGTCAACTCTGCCGCCGATGCGAAAGCGGCCGTCGCCGCCTGCCGGTATGCGTCATCCGGCGGCACGCGGAGCTACGGCCCGATCCGCTCGCGCGTCATTTATGGCAACGATTATTCGGAGATGGTGGACGACCGTGTGCTCTGCATCCCGCAGATCGAAACGGCCGAGGCCGTGGCAAACGCTGACGAAATCATGGCTGTGCCCGGCGTCGCGGCAGTCTATGTTGGGCCGACCGATCTCTCCATCACGCTCGGAATGCCGCCGAACCTCGATAATCCGGGAACGTTCAACGACGCGCTCGCGGATGTTGTGGCTGCGGCGAAACGCCACAACGTGGTCCCCGGCGTGCACGCAAGCACAGCACTCGCAGCAGCGCGGAAGGATGCCGGATTTCGCATGATCACCATTGCGAACGATCTTGCGATGATCGTCGGCGCCTTCAACGCCGAGATCAGCGCAGCGCGCAAGGCGACGGGTTAACACTTACTAGCCGGTCGCAGCAGTGCTATCCCGGCGCGACGGGGACGAGGATCTGGTCCATCTGCTGGAAGATCGCCGGATCGATCACGAGATCGGCGGCCGCGACGTTGTCGTCGACTTGTTCGGGGCGGGT
>Ga0182030_10017581_pt1 | contig 13786 bp, 14 predicted proteins | sample 812S3MmetaG_FD_121299 | JGI IMG/M metagenome (GOLD analysis project Ga0182030, IMG submission 121299) | Permafrost microbial communities from Stordalen Mire, Sweden - 812S3M metaG (Illumina Assembly) | ecosystem: Environmental > Terrestrial > Soil > Wetlands > Permafrost | place: Sweden... | reverse complement strand
CAGGCCGTAATTGTCATTTTGCGTGTTGCGCGTCGCAACAATCCGCCCGCCGATAAAATCCGACCAGTATTTTGCGGTGTCGTAATCATCGAGGCTGAACAGGGCGCGCACCCCCGCATTGCCGATGAAGGACGCCCAGCGGCCTTTGTAGAGATCGCGCATTTGCGCGACATCCTGAAACACGCAAATCAGCTGGACGCCATAGCCCGCCGCGAGGCCGATAGCGTTTTCAATCGGCTGGACATGGCCGAGCGTCGCCAGCTCATCGAGCATGAAGCAGACGGGCAGCGGCGGCGGGTTGAGAGTGTCGGTCATCTCATCGAGCGCCGAGGTCAGCACAAGCCGCAGCCAGCGATTGAAGACGGGAAATTTGGGCGCGGACAGGCACAGGAAAACGGTCATCGTCCCCCTATGCCATTCGGCGAAATCCACTTCCTGCCCGCTGCCGGAGGCCGAGAGGCAGGCAATCATCATGGGATTGTCGAGAATGTCGGTCTGGCGCTGCGCCGTTGAGACGATGGAGCCGAATTCTTTTTCGGGGGTTTCGAGGAAGGAAAAGGCCAGGTCGTGGAGCAGCCCGTCGGCATCGTCCATGTGCAGCATGGTTTCGAGCGTTGGTTTGAGGTCGCCGAGCAAGCGCCGCCGCACCGTCGTCAGGTCTTTCTTTTCCTTGGGAATGTCCGGCGAGGCATAGACAAAGAGGATAATCGCGGCGAGCAGCTGTTGCCCCGCCGTAAACCAGTGGTCGCGCTTTTCGCCTTCGCCGAGAATGAACAGCGCGGCGGCCAGCGCCTTGCTTTCGGCTTCCATATTGTCGCGCGTGAAGCGCGCCAAGGGATTGAAACGGGCTTGCGGCTTGCCGGAGATTCCGAAGGGGTCGAGATAATAGACCTTGCGGTTTAGCGCCTCGCGCCGCCGCCCTGTCGCCTTGGCGTTTTCGCCCTTGGGATCGAGGACGAAGGCCGAGCCTTGATAGCGCAACAGATGCGGGACAATCAGCGTCACGCCCTTGCCGGAGCGCGTCGAGGCCATAATCAGCACATGCTTTTCGGTGTGCAGCTGGAGCAGTTGGCCGTTCACATGGCCGAAGCCCATGCCTTGGGGATGATGCAGGCGGGCGACCTCTTCCGGCGCGGCGAAACGCGCGCCCTTGGTGTCGTCGGGAATGTTGGGCAGCGCCTGATTGCGCAGCCAGAAGACGAAACGCACGATGCGCGAGGCGAGGCCGTTCGCATGATAGCGGTAAAGGTGCAACTCTCTTTCAAACATGAGGATTTGATTGAACAGCAGCACCGGCGCGCCGATGATGAAACTAAGGGTCATAAGCAAGGTAAGGCTGATGACGATAATCGCGACTCCGCCCACGAACCCCATAAGGCACAGCATCACCACCATGCCGAACGGCGAAGTCGCAGGAGGAAGCCCGATCTGGAGCCAAAACAGCCCGCCGTCCCACCCGATCGCCGACAGCCTTCCGAACATGACGGCGAAGGCGGAACAGCCGATGACAAGCCGTTTGCCGTTGAGCCACGCGAAGGGGTTGAAAACGACAAAGCCGAGAATGAGCGCGGCGACGAAACCCCAGAGATTGAGAACCAGCACGCCGGGAGTTGCTGAAGGGTCGGCGGCGAACCCTCCTTGGGGGATAAAGTCGGGCATGCGCCGCAACGCCGTGGCGAAGCCGGAGCCTGTCCACCAGAGATAGGCCGCCCACAGCGCATAGACCGCCACCATGCGCCCTGTCGGCAGCGCGGCGCGAAGTCGGGCGATCCATTCAACCCAGGAAGGCGTTTCTTCTTTTTGGGAGGACAGTTGAGGGCGCGGGGGCGTTCTGGGTTGCACGTTCATGGGGGCAGCGTCCGCTTGCGGGGCTGCGAACGACGGGCAAGAACGGCGCGCAGCAATCAGAAATGCACAATGGCGGCAAGGCTAAGACGCAGAAACGCGCCGAACAATCGAGCCTGACCGCTGTGCACAGCTTTTGCAGTGCGCCCGCAGCTTGCAGGCAACCTCAATCAGAAACTATGGTTGCGGAATTCTCTGTGAATGATTTAGCGAAGAAGTCGTTTTTCCGCTTGGTCGTCGTGACTTAAGGTGAAGAGAACTCATGAGCATAGCCCCGGATGTCCAAGACAAGGCAAGAGCCAAGAGTGGTGTTCCGCCGCTTATAATGTTGATGGCCGCCGTTGCTCCGAATACGACAGATGCACCGACGCCTATTCTAGGATTCAAAATGAATTTTTGTAATGCCATGCCTATGTGTAGCAAATATGTGATAAAAATAGGTAAATAAAATGGTATATCTAGAAATAATTATATTTTCCTTAGGTGTGATTGGCATGATGTTTGGCAATGACACTCCAAAAAACCTTTATAAATCATTATTTAAGAAGGATATAGACAAAATTATTGCTGGAGATACTCATAATGATCCTGATGAAGTCGGCAGTTTGTCGAAAGTTCATATATTTATATTTTCAGTTGGGTCTTTTTTGGTCGCCGTAAGCTTTTGGCAGCTTGTTCTGGCGCAAGCAAATTTTATAAAAGATTGGAGAGAGTGGATAAATTCTTCTTCTAAACAGAGCGGAAAGGAAGAAGAGGCGAGCTTTGAGTCGAAGCTCAATTGCATTAGTAGGGAGTGTCCTGCTGCGGGATGTATTTTAGAGTTTATTGAGAGATTTCCCGCTAGCGCGCGGGTGGAGGAGCTGAGGATCAGGGCCGCGCAGGCCGATGCCTCTCCCAGATGCATCAAGCCGTTGTCTGCGAGAGAACGCCGACTCGCCGATTTGCGCAGTGAGGCTGGCAATTGGCTAAAACGTGATCGTGTCGAATACCACAGTTTTCTACCAGCATTGAAGGCTGTGGCGAAAGACGAAATTATTAGCGGCGACGACTTAGATGCTTTGAATACGCTCAAAGGAGCGTTAGAGGTTTTGAAATGGAGAGATATTGGCTTAAATTCAACCACCAAAACGACACTTCCTATCAAGGTGGTAAAACATGGCACAGATGATATTCTTGGGCGGGCTTCTCGCATGCTTGAAAAGAATCTGAAAAATAAGCTATTCAATATTGTTACAAATTATTGTGATGCAGCGCTGATAATAGACATACATTCTGCGAAACCTAACATTTCTATTGAGGATGGCGGTATATTCCACTCAACCACCTCCTTTAATGTGAATGCCTCTTGGGTTGGTGGGGGAATCCCTCTCTTTGATCTTCCAGTCTCTGAAACGAGAGATTCTGGCGGACTCAGTGATGATGCCCTTAGTTCGGGAGGTAGAGATGCAGAAACGCGCTCATTCAATGCAGCTATCGAAAGTGCCACTGGACTTTTTTTAGACAGGGTCAAACCGCAGTAATTTTGTTGGGTTCATTGAGCGATTGGGACGCGAGAAAAATTGAAACGAAGCGGTTTCGGCGGTGTTGCATTGGAAGGATCACCATTTTGCTGAGTAACCCGGGAAATCAGCGCAACCGTAAAGGAGATCGTATCATGTGGCTGTACAGGTGACTGTGTCGAATATTGGAAGGAGAATGACAGTTTATCGTTTGGTTCTATGTATGAATAGGCGTTTATATCTTTCGAACTTGGGTCATTTAAGCACTGTTGAACGCTACCACAACTTTCAATGCTTACTACAGAGTTTGGTGTATACAAATGTGTACCCGAACTAAGGAACCCAGTTTGGGCGTCATCGGTTCGTGCATCGCGGATATATACGCGAGCCGGTGTTGTGTTTGTTAATTCAAATTGAATTATTATATTTTGTTGGTGAGCCGTTGAGCTGGTTATAGCGAGTTCAAGACCCGAAGTTCTAGACACTATTGTCTGAGAGACGCCACTCTGAGCATTTGCTATGGACAAAATAGAGCTGGATGCAAGGAGGCTAACGACAATACGAAGCGCGAGTTTTCGAAAATTCATGTTCAACCCCATTTTTTCGATGGGCAATAATCGAGGCCTATTTCGTAAAAATCAAGTGAGCCAGAGCGCATGTTTTGCTAACGCCGATTCTTGGGTTGCTGCGAATGATGAAAGATAGTGATTTGACGTAATGGGGCTTATGCGACTGCCCTGAAGTTTATTTCGGTCTATTGAAGCGTAGCGGCTTACACCCGAGGCTGATAGATTCAAGATAGCCGTGTGCACCGCCAGAAGCTGACACTGAGCCAACACTTGTTAGGTATGTTCCTGGTGGGCACCATGCATTTGAGGATAATGGAATCGGGGCGTCGCTAGCGTCGTAAAGAACCTTCTCAATTTGAGCAAATTTGGCATTTATGTCACTGATTTCGTGTTGGGGAATTGTCTGAATAGAATCGCGGAAATCCTTAATTTCGAACAGTGACTTCGCGAGTCCTGCGTATTGTCCGGTAAGAATCTGGTCAACCTGATGCTTAACTGATAGCAAATACTTCTTTGTGTCCTCGGCGTTGCTTGAAGCAACGAGGGCTTTATCTTTAGCTTCCGCAGCTTCGCGCGCGGCCTGTGCCGCATTTGCGGTTGCTTTAGCTGCATCGCCCGCTGCTGCGAGAGCGTACTTTGCCGCTTCGGAAGACGCGTCTATTCGGGCCACGCCGCTTACGACGTACCCACCTAAACCAGAAACAATAGTTAAAAAAACCCCCGAGGGGACTGCAAATTTCAGCATATAGCTGCGTATCGCGTCTTTTGCTTCGGAAGTGAGTTTTGGTTCCTCTTGGGAGGGGAGTTCTGTTTCGCTCATGACGACCCCGCAGCCCTTCGCTAAAGCGGACAAGTTGATTTTTGCCTAAGTATGAAACGTGCAAGGTAGTATCTAGTTCCCGCTTTCACGGGGTTGTCGCCGCCGACATAGTCGTCAATCGCCTCGCGCAAAAGCAGGAGTTGCGAGCGTTCGAAGCCGAATATGTGCGTCATGCCCGATTCTAACCGCACGGCCGAGATAACGGAAGCTCGTCAGTCGGAGTTTTCACACGGTCTGCAACGATTACGCTCATCGGTCTTGAGCCGAAAAATGGGCTGGTTTTGAGAATCCAAGCTGGAAACGAGGCATCTGAAAAACGAGGGCTTTTGAGAGGTGCAGATGGACACGATTTGACGTAATGGGGGTTATGTGGCCTTTAAATCAGGCCAGAATCCTATTCTAGTAGGAGCGAATATGACCACAGAACGAACGCTTGGATTCTGGGGTTCTATCCCTGGTCTAATTACCGCTGTAGCCGGTCTGTTAACCGCGGTCGCTACGCTCCTTTGGACGTTAAACAGCATAGGTGTTTTTAAGATAGAGCCCCCTTCAATTGGCATGAAACCGCCGGGTCCGCCAACAATAAATAACAATAAAGCGGCACATGAAGATAAGGCACAAGACATAACACGAGATAATACATTGGAAGACGGTGCAATGACTGAAAGAACGGGCGGAGCAAAGATCGGTCGCAGCGCACGTCCCAGAAGTATGAATGGAGAATAAGAGGACGTTTGTATATTGCACTGGAGTCTATTGGACAGGGGCGCTTCAAGAAAATTCGTGCTTATGCGGGACGCCGGTCGGTCGTGCAAAAATTAAGATTTATGCACAGAACCCAGCCCCTTGATTGAAAACACCTTTTCTTGTGCATTAATGACGTGCATAAGTAAGCCTGTTTCTGTTCTTGACTTTTGCCCCCGATAGTGCAATAGTTGCACCACGATGATTGATGGATTTGTATGCCGATATTGCAACGCTTTGGTTCCGTCAGTGTGCGGATGTATGCCGACGATCACCGACCGCCTCACTTCCACATCGTCGCGCCCGACTTTCAGGTGCTGGTGCGGATTTCGGATTTGGCCGTGATTGCCGGGGAAGCTCGCCCGACCGAGATTGCCGAGGCGCTGGCATGGGCGCAAACGCGTCAAGAAATGCTCGCCCTCAAATGGGCTGAACTCAACGAACGGGGCTGACCATGCCGAAAAAGACTTTGCCGCGCGTTGTCGCCGTTGCCGCTGGCAACAAGCCAATGACCTTGCGCGTCCGCTGGGACAAGGGCGACGAGAGCCTTGTGGACGTGTCCGGTTTGATCGAGACATTCCGCGTTTATGAGCCGTTGCGCCATTCGCCGAAATTGTTCCGGCAGGCGCGTGTCGGCGAACACGGGACGGACATCGTTTGGTCAGACGACATCGACATGGCCGCCGATACGCTGTGGCGTCTCGCGCAGGAGCAAGCTGGCATCACCCTGTCGTCGGACGCCTTCAAACATTGGCGTGAGCGTCACGCTTACACGCTCGACACGGCAGCGGCGGCGCTCGGCATCAGCCGCCGCATGGTCGCCTATTATGAGCAAGGAAAGAAACCGATTCCGCGCGTCGTCGCGTTGGCGACGCGCGGGCTTGAACACGTCTGATGAGGCTTACGCCATGAGTTACCCATGATTGACACTTTTGAATTGGTGCGCGGTAGCGGCAATGTCTATCGGGACTTCGGACGCCCCGACGCTGGCCTTGAACAGGCGCGCGCCATCATCGCGGCGAAGATTATCCGCGTCCTCGACGAGCGGGAGCTTTCAACGCGCGACGCGGAAAAGCTCACCGGCGTTGCCCATTCGGAATTTTCCCGCATCCGCAACACGCAGCTGCGCCGCTTCACGCTCGACCGGCTCATCAGCATTCTCGGCAAGCTCGACGAAGATGTTGAAGTGAATGTCACCTTTACGGCGCGCAAGCACGGCGCGCACCCTGCCCCGCATGTGGCATGATTTACGGCTACGCGCGGGTTTCGACCGACGGCCAGAGCGTTGACGCGCAGGTAAAGCAGTTGCGCGCCGCCGGAGCCGAAAAGGTGTTTCGGGAAACGGCGAGCGGCGCGCGCGCCGACCGCGCCCAGCTGCGCCGCGCTATCGAGCAGCTTGAAAAGGGCGACGTGTTGACCGTGACGCGCCTTGACCGGCTGGCGCGTTCGACGCGCGACCTGTTGAACACGCTGGCGCAGATCGCCGACAAGGGCGCGGGCTTCCGCTCCCTTGCCGATACCTGGGCAGACACCACCACATCGCACGGGCGTCTGATGTTGACGGTTTTGGGCGGGCTAGCCGAATTCGAGCGCGACCTGATACGCGCCCGCACGACCGAAGGCCGCGAACGCGCCAAGGCCAACGGCGTGAAAATGGGAAGACCGCCGAAACTCACGGCACACCAGAAGAAAGAGGCCATCAAACGCCGCGACCACGGCGAGGAAACGCTTGCGGAGATTGGGAAGAGCTACAACGTCAGCGGCTGGACGATTGCGAGGCTTACGTGATGTCCTTATTCAATGCGCGGCCTTCAGCCCTCTGGCTGCGCGGATAAGGCGTGGGGACGGCGCAGGCGGATTTTCGAGAACATCAAGCACACGCAAGGAATCCCGCTCCGATAGCGTCAGCCGTTCCGTTTTCACCGGACGTCGGTCGCGTATCGCGATTCCGTTTGTGGTGTTCTTTCTCGGTATCGTCATTCTCGTTTAAGGCTTTGAAGGACGCGCGGTTGTAGCTTCCGGCGACGTTGATGTGTTGAGCGCGCGCGAAGCCGTAGCGTCGTCGGCGAACCAACGCCGTGGGGTTTCATCGACCGCTGACGCATTGGCTATGATGCGCTTTGTCCATGCCATGAACTCGCCGATTGTGCCTGTCTTATAGGTCATTGCGGACGCCCCCATCGTTCATTGTGCGCGTAACCTCGCGCCAAAAATCATCATCGGATATATTATTGCAAGAACAAAATGTTATGGTTTGGCGTCCCTTGTCACTCATAAGCGGGGTGACAAGGCGGGCTGTCGTGAACTGAACCCGCCAGCGGTTTCGGCCGTGCGGCTTCCATCCCCGACGCGCTCCCGCCATTAAAAGCTGATACCAGTATAATGGCATCATTGTTCAATGGTATTATTATTGAAGGCGGAGGCGGCCGCATCTCTAGGAAAACCCATGTTTTCCTAGGGTTGTCCGGCGATTTATGCTAGTTTCTTCCACATGATCAATCTTAGCCAAGAAACCGAAGCGATGATTCAGGCAAAAGCCGCACAGACAGGGCGGACGCCTGACGAGATTTTGCGTGAGGCGCTTGCCCGCACAGGCGATGTGCTGCCGTGGCGGAGTTCCGTTGCGCCTCGGCCTGCAAACCTGACCAAGGAAGAGCTAATCGCCACTATGGAGGCCATCGCCGCTCGTTGCGCAGCGCGGCCTTTGGCAGACCCAAGGTCTATCGACGAAATCATCGGTTACGATGATTTCGGCTTGCCCAGATGATTGTTATCGACACGTCGGCATTGGTTGCTATCCTTAATCACGAACCGGAACGCATGGCCTTTTTTCAAGCGATCGTTGCCGCCGACCGTTGCCTTGTTAGCGCCGTCACCTATCAAGAAGCCGGTCACGTCCTTTTCGCCAGACATGGCGTCAATGGACTTTATGACCTTGAGGATTTTCTCGCCCTCATCAAGGCGGAGATCATCCCGCACGACATGCACCTTGCGGCGCTCGCGCTTGAGGCCTTCCGTCGTTATGGCAAGGGCATTGACCCCAAGGCTCGCCTCAATTTCTGCGATTGCGCGGTCTATGCCCTCGCCAAGGCGATGCAAGCGCCCATGCTTTTCAAGGGCGACGACTTCACAGAAACAGACGTGCAGTCGTGCCTCTGAATTGAAGCGTTGCCGAGTAATCGGTTAGGCGCTGTTGCGCCGGTAAATCCGGCATCGTCAACAAGACTCTCGACGAATCAAGCAAATCTCGGCAGCATGGCCGGATGCGCGGCAAGTGATTTGCCGCGCCTATCCATCAACTTTTTGGGAGAACGAGAACCCAGAAACGCAAAAACCCGCCTTGAGAGGCGGGCTTTATCGTCGGCCGAGGCCGAGGAATTCGTGGTGTGACAGCAACGAAATTCCCCGAAATCGAGCCTTCTGTCAAGCGAAAACAACGTTTTCGCTAACGGGAGCTTTTGCGCCGTTTTTAGCCCCTTTCCGAGGCGGTTTGTTCACTCAAACCGAAGGAGAGGTCATGTCTTTTGCCCACACAATCCCGAATCATCTACGCCCCCGCCGCGCCAAGCTGTTCACGGACGGGAAGCAAACCCCCATCGACAGGAACGACCGCGCCCGCGTGATCTTTCTGGCGGAGGTTGCCCGCCGCAAGGGCGACATCACTCGCGCCGCCGTCGATATTTTGCGCGCGTTGTTGTTCACGTTCGCCAATCTGAAGGACGGGCGTTGCTTCCCGTCCTATGAACGGCTTGCCGAGGCCGCCGGATGCGTTCCGCGAACCGTGGGGCGTTGCCTGCCCGACCTTGAGGCGGCAGGGTTGATAACGTGGGTGAACCGCATTCAGCGCGTCAGGGAGCGCGTCGCAGGGCTTGGCGGCATGTGGGCGAGTGTTTGGCGCGTCATACGCACCAGCAACGCTTACGACTTCCCTTTGATTGCCAAGCAAACCCCTGCTTTTGTCGATAAAGGACAAAAAAGCCTAGGAACCGAGATTCTAGTTACATCTCTTCCTTCCCCTACCCCGCTCAACCCCGAAACACCCCTAGGAGCCGCCCTCCTTCGCCTCGGCCAGACGCTAGGAGCCATTGCCTAGACCAGAAAGAGAATGCGGAGCCGCTTCGCGGCCTTTTCTGCGTGCGCCAGCTGCGCCCCTTCGGGGCGCGGGCGCACCGACGCGCCGTAGGCGCGTCGAAGAAAGGGGCTTAGCGAGGAAGAGGTGGGCGCGGAGAGATTGCGCCTAAGCGACTTAGGACGGGATAACGGCAACAGAAGCAGGCGACAAAGGGCGGGGATTGCCACACGGCGCGGCTCATGCGTTCAAGGGGGGCGCTGCGCTGACCCCTTGAGCGCGCCGCTTTGTGTGGCTTCCTGAAAGTGTCGGGACATGGCGTAATCGCAAGGCCGACTCACTTCCGGCGAGTATGCTGAGCGAATGCAACCCCAACTTTGGAGGTAATCATGTCTCAGCAAGAACTTTATGTCGGGCTCGACGTGTCGCTCGAAACAACTTCTATCTGTGTCGTTGACCGCGAGGGCGCAACGGTTTGGCGCGGCACATGCCCAACTGACGCGGCACAAATGGCCGACGCGATCCGACTGCGCGCGCCGAACGCCGTGCGCGTCGGACTCGAAACCGGGCAGATGTCCAACTGGTTGACGCTTTCCTTGCAGCGGCGCGGCCTGCCCGTCATCTGTCTTGACGCCCGCCACGCCAAGGCGGCGCTCAAAATGCAGATCAATAAAACCGACGCCAATGACGCTTGGGGTTTGGCTCAGGTCGTGCGCACCGGCTGGTTCCGCGAAGTCGCCGTCAAAAGCATGGACGCTCACAAGCTGCGCATGCTCTTGGTCGCGCGTTCGCAACTCGTCGTGCAACGTCAGGCGCTCGCCAACACCATTCGCGGCTTGATGAAAACCTTTGGCCTTGTCGTTCCGCGCGGCTGCAAAGGCGTATTCGCCGCTCGCGTTCGCGAGGCGGGGGAAGGCAACGACGCGCTTATGGCGATTATCGAGCCCCTGCTTGCCGCGTGGCAGTCACACCGCGAACAGATTGCGGTCTTCGACCGCCAGATCGCCGCGCGCGCCAAGGCCGATTCCGTCGCGCATCGCCTGATGACCGTGCCCGGCGTCGGCGTTATCGTCGCTCTCGCCTATGCCGCCGTGATCGACGATCCCGTCCGATTCAAGCATTCGTCTTCGGTCGGCGCGTATCTCGGGCTCACGCCCCGGCGCTACCAATCCGGCGACATCGACGTGACAGGCCACATCTCCCGATGCGGCGACGGCTTGCTGCGCGCCTATCTCTTCGAGGCGGCAACCGTCATCTTGCAGCGCTATTCGCGCGCTTCCGACCTGAAAGAATGGGGGCTGACGCTTGCCAAACGCATCGGCATGCGCCGCGCCAAGGTCGCCGTAGCGCGCAAGCTGGCCGTTATCATGCACCGCATGTGGATGGATCAAACCGAGTTCCAAAGCGGCGAACGCCTCGCCGCCTAACGAGTTCCGCGTGAGCCACGAAAGAAAGGGCGTCCCCATGGCTTAGAACGCGGAGACCTGTCCCGCCGGGACGAGGCTCGGCGATCACGCGTCCTTCGCTGCGACCCCCTTACGGGGTGATCGCGTTCGGGACCTAGTGACGCCAGCCCCGCCTGCCATGTTGCGGCAACTCGCATTGACCGCGAAAAGAACCATGACCCGGTAGGTATAGGGCTTCGAGTTCCCTGCCAACGACGATCCTCGCACCGTGCTCGCAGCCGTCAAGACCGCTTCGCGCCGCCTCCGGCGGTGGCCTGCGGCCAGTCTTGACCGCCGCTCCGCTCGTTGCTGTTTGGAGCGTAGGCCGGGACGGAGAAACGGCTCTCGTGCCGAACAAAGAAACTATCTTGCCTGTGCCCCTGTCGCTTTTTTCTTGGATATTTAAGGCAAGGTGATGCCCGTAACGGCGAGGCCAAACGACAAAATAGGTTCCCAGCCCAACCTTTTTCCCTTGCAAATCTGGGTGCGATTAAAGAACGAAGGGCGTCCCGCCAAGTTTCGACGGCCTGCAGCGCGTCGAACAAAGGGCTGCGCGAGAGAAACGAACGGGCAGATTAGAGGATCGCTTCCATACCTTTGCGGCGAATGACATTGAGCAAGGCGAGCGCAGAGCCGCTCGGATGCTTTGCCCCTCGTTCCAGCTGGGAGACATAGCCAACCGTGAGGTTGAGATATTTTGCAAAGACGGCTTGGCTCATTTGCGCCTGTTCGCGCAAAGCCCGAATCTCGTCACCTGTGAGAGGGGCAAGCGTTGCGGCTTCGGCTCTATCAATGTCGCGCATCGTGATTTTGCGATAGCTGGCATCGTCCATAGTGCCAATCGCGTGCATTTCCTTCGCCATCGCGAGGATTTCCCTGCGAAGTCGAGAAGGCTGTTTAGGTTTCGTCGTCATGTTCCACCTCAATTAAAATGCCTGCGGTCATGTCCTTGTCGATCTTTTTGGCATCGGCAAACCAAAGGCCGGCGATTGTCTGCAAATCTTCCAATTCATCTGGGCCAATATTCTCACGGTCGCTTTTGGCGAAGCCAAACAAAAAGACGGAAAAATCGCCAGACCGATAGGCGATTAACGTTCTGTAGCCCCCGCTGCGACCCTGACCTTTCCGCGCCACTCGTTGCTTGAAGACCCCGGAGCCTAAATCGGCATCCACAAGTCCCCGCGCTATGCGGTCAACGGCCTCTCGCAAGCTGGCGTCGTCGATCCGTTCACGCCGCGCAAAGCGCGCGAAAAGTTTGGTTTTGAAAATTCGCACACTTCCCCCATAACTCTGTGAATTATAGTTCCTTGAATTATAATTTCAACGGGAATCGGCGAATGATTGTTGCGTTTTTCATGCCGTCATGTCTTTATGCATGCATAAATACATGCGTGCATGTTTACATGTATTCATAAAAACAACTTTTTATAGAAATCATTTTTTCATGAATGTAGGCCACCATGACGGCATAGATTCATGCAAAAATTCCTTGCATGGAAACATCGAATCATGGAAGCATGAAATCATGCAAACAATCGTCATCAATTCCCAAAAAGGCGGCAGCGGCAAGACCATGCTTTGCAAGCATTTGTCCGTCGAAGCCGAGCGCGCCGGAGACGGCCCCGTTTTTCTGATCGACACCGACCCGCAGGGGACGTTGACGGCGTGGCATACGAAACGCGAGGCCGATATACCCGCGCGGGTCGATTTGCCTTTCGTCGGGATGGAAAAAGGGCTTGAGCTTTTGCGCTCCCACGGCGCGGCTTATTGCATTATCGACACGGCATCGGGGCGGCTCGACATAGCCTCCGATCTTTTCAAATTGGCCGACCTTGTGATTTTCCCGGTTCAGCCGAGCGAGGATGATTTAACCGCCGCGCCGGTCACGGTTCAGAATCTCAAGGGTTGCGGCGTTCCCTTCGTCTTCGCGTTGACCCGCGTCAAGCCGAACACCCTTATTACCGCTCAGGCCGCCGCAATCCTGTCCAAGCATGGACAGGTGGCCGAAACCTTTGTTGCCGACCGAACCGGCTACAAATCCCCTTATGCCAAAGGCCAGACAATCACCGAGGCGGAGCCGAAAGGCGCAGCCGCCCAAGAGATTGCATCCTTGTGGGAAAACATAAAAGCATGTTTGCATGAAAACATGCAGCAATCAGAAGCGGTGAAAAAGCATGGCTAAAGCTCTCGTCCTCTCCGAAGACACCCTTGCCGCTCCTGTCGAACAGCCCCGCGCCGCGCAGCCGGTTAAAACTGCGCCGTCACTCACGCCAAAAGCCGCGAAGCCTCCAAAGGCTCCACAAGTGCCGTTGCAAATTCGCATTGGAGCGGACGACGCCAAAGCAATCAAACGCGCTGCGCTGGAAGCAGATCAGACGATAAGTGAATTCATGCTCGCATGCTTTCATGCCAGCATGAAAAAATGATTAGTTCAGGGCGCTGTTATAAAACGATAGCGCCAAAATCGGGAAGGGCTAGCGGGGTAGTTTCGGAACCCGCCAGCCCCATCACCTTGCACGGTCATCGCCGTCCCCGGCTGCACCGTAAGAGAGATTCTAGCGCGGGCTTGGGGTAGAGCAAGGAAAATCGCGGACGGCTCGCCAGCGGCTAAACATCGGGCGCACAAGGGTGTTTTATCCCGTGTCTTTCCCTTCCCCTCCCCATCATCTTGCCTCTAACCCGTCTTATTCACGCCATCGCCGCGCATTGCTGATTTTATTCGCGCCGTGATTCCGGACGCAATTCCGCAATGCGTCCTTTCGCTGGGTCGGTCGGCACTTTGAACGCGTTGGAGT
>Ga0182030_10017579_pt1 | contig 13787 bp, 6 predicted proteins | sample 812S3MmetaG_FD_121299 | JGI IMG/M metagenome (GOLD analysis project Ga0182030, IMG submission 121299) | Permafrost microbial communities from Stordalen Mire, Sweden - 812S3M metaG (Illumina Assembly) | ecosystem: Environmental > Terrestrial > Soil > Wetlands > Permafrost | place: Sweden... | reverse complement strand
TGATAATGATAATTAAACGCTATTGAAAAGAAGGTAACAAAACGACAAGGGCAGCATTGCCAAATGTCTTTGAGATGATGAATATTCCTTATAAAAGGGTTATCAACAATATAAGGAATATCATCGAACTGAAACGAAACGAAAAGGGTATTTAAATAGACGAGAACGCCTAAACAAGGGATGATAATTATTGAAAACAGGACTAACATTATTTATAAGAATAACAAAATAACAAACCCTTCGCAACTTATTCAATGCCTGAAAGGTAAGATGTATTCGTATATTTAATTATACATCGCTTCTAAAATCAGGTGTTTATTGTCTGCCCAATAACGAGTACCATCTTCTGACTGTGAAATAAGATAATTTAACATCGGTTGATCAAGGTTAAGCTCAGCTTCGTTAATATCAATGAAACCTAAATCACTGACACAATGATAAAAAGGACTAAACGGAACCCCTTCATTAAAATCTTTCAAAAAACACATCCCATCCGGACGTTTTTCCAACATGATCTCGTATTTTTCCCCTTTGTGTTTAAATTCTTTTAAAAGATATCTCATATTTATTCTCCTTAAAAGATATTAAAATCTTACTTTTAAACATATTTAATTATACGATCCTATTATTAAGATAGATTAGTGATCGCGTTAAACTTCTATTAAAGCCCAATAACGCCACTCACGCCTGATCATAACCAATAGACCGTCTACTTGAGAACCACGTCCCACTATTTTCTAAGGAAGAACCTAAAAAGAATTGCACTGGATTGGAAATCGGCTGATATTGAATGACCTGGAATTCAAAACCCTGGAAAGATTGAAGCGATGGCAAGATTGAACCAATAGGTGAGGCATTCGATGGCGCAGAAGAATCCTTCCCATCATGATTAAACTGCACAATTCCCCTGGTGCCTGATAAATCAACCCCACCCGGCGCATTCGCTATAATAGCAAGATCAGAAGCTCCTGTTTCGAGATGTAATGATTCTATTTTTCTAAGACCCTCATCAGCGTAGGGCGCCACAATCTTGGCATAAACTTCTGATTGCGGGAAGGCTTTAAAATATTCTAATCTTTGATAATTACAACTGCTGATACTAAACCGATACAATCCTATTAATTCTGCCCCTTGATGACGCAGATCCCACGCTCTTTCAGCGGGTTGGCCTGTTTGTCTCAACTGTCTAGATTGAATTTTCTCCCCTAAAGCGAGCCGTTTCTTCACGTATTTTTCAAGTTCATCTTGTATATCATTACCATGGTACTCCTTCATACTTCTAGGAACAATAAGATCAGAAGTCAGACGAAGTTTTAATTGATTCTCTAATTTTTGTTCTTTGATATAACCCCAAGTCCTGGCAAAATCATCCCGCGCGTCCTTGGCAAACATCATAATATTATTTAATGCCTCGTATTGATCTACTGTAGGATTATTGACATCATAATACTGTGGGAGATACGTTCTCAAGGTTGACTGGCGCTTCCTTTCTGGCCTCGACATAACGTCCTGAACATTCACGTCTTCATAAAGCTCCTCGACAGTCTTATTGGGCCCCTCAATGACAAAGGTAGATCCTTGCAAAACTTCACTGTTGACCCTTGATTCCTGCAGGGTAATGCCTGAATCCGGAGCCCTGGCCACGTCCCCAATATAAACATCCCGGGTATTAGTAAGGATATCAACGGCTATGTGTTTTTCGGGGTCATATCCTTTTCTTGCCGCCCGAATCCCATTTGTAATAGCCCATTTTCGAAGAACCTTGTTGGTTTGATGAGTGAGTGTAGTATCCGCCCCATCAAAAACATATACCACCCGTGCTTTTTCCCAGGGAGGTAAATAGGGCTTCCCGGCTCTCCGTTCTTCATAAACTCTTTGCGCCTTTTCCATGACATCCAAATAAGCATTCCCACTTCCTTCGTAATCCGATGCTATCGCTTTGACAAGGATGTCCTCTCTTAGGAATCCATGGCTCTCCTTTTGAACAAATTCTTCAAGGTTTTCAAGTTTCCCTTTATCTTTATCAGGAGGGATAAGTACAACCATATCCGCACTAGGCGTACGCGCATGAAGCTCTTCTTGGATTTGCTCCGCGCCTTCTTTCTTGTTAAGCTCCACAATATCAGAATCCGTTATTTCTTTTCCCATTTCATTGGGAAACATTTCTTTAAATTCTCTCTCCAGCCTATCGTTCTCGAAATCCAGGTCTCTAGCCGCTGGCATTTTTAATAATCTATATTGGAAATACCAATATTTAAAAATTGCCACACCAAATGACCCAACGATCGAGAAAATTCCTACCGCAGCAAACCCTTGAACAGGCAACCATGAAAAATTGATGAACCACGCTAAAATAAATACCCCTGAAATAACAAGTCCTGTCAAGGTGGCAACCTTCCAGAAAAAATCCTGTATTCTATTAAATTTACGGGTATCAGGATGTATTAAAGAAAATATTGTTCTTCCTTCCCTCATCACGTGGTCCAAAAGCGCATGGCTATCACTGATAATTTCTTCAGGCTTCTCATAAAGACCAGGACTTAATTTATTTCCTTTATCTAACAGTATTTCAAGTTGTTTAAATAACTCTTTTTCTGATTCTTTATCAGTGTTCTCTAGTCTAAACACCTTTCGTAATGCGGGATTTAAACCCGAACGCTCTAACCAATGCCCCCCGGGAAGCCTGGAGCTCATATTCTGATCTTTGTTCCCTCGAAGAGCCAAAATAAGAGAAAATGTCCTGCAATAATCCAAGTATTTAAACAATGTGTTGATGCAGATCCCTAATCTTTTTTTCTGTGTTGGTTTTAAACTCTCCATTTGTACATATTTCTTAAAAATTGAAAGAGTCTTTAGAATTAACATATTGAAATGTTTATAGCTGTCTTGATAGATGGAGGTTTCCGGACCTTTGTCGACAGGAGTGAACATTAGATCATATTTATAAGGCATATCTTCCAATATCTCTATCGCGCAGTTGAGCATATCATTTAAATCATCCTGTATTTCTTCAATCGGTATATTTTTTCGTTGCCTATCCGGGACTTTATCCCTATATATTTCCTCTAGCGCAACACGAGTTTCTTCAGGGTCCATCGTATCCCTTATACCCAATATTTGATTGGAATGTGGATCATTGATGATGGCGTTGATAATTGCGATAGCATTCTCACCTGACGGAAGTTCTACTCCTCTTTTCTTTGCATCCTCTTGAATGGCTTCTTTCAATTGCTCCGGCGTCTGTCCACCCTTAAAATCCTCTTTTTGAAATTCAACAGACCCCTCCCACTTAGAGAGCAACCTATGCCACTCCGCGAAATGTTCTCTGGTTTCGGGGACCAAGGAACCTGGAAGAGACAAGCTAAGCATTGCATGATCAGCTCCTCCATTTGTCTTTCCATTTGTATTTCCATTCGCTTTCCCATTGGTCTTTCCATTTTTCTTTCCATTTATCTTTCCCGACTTTAACAATTTTGCTACGGGATGCGGCTTAGTTAAGAAATTTCCTTTTAAGGCTTTCCACCGCTCTTCTGTCCCCAATTTACTTTTCTGAATTCTTAAAATAATACCACCAATGATCACAGCTAAAGCACCAAACGGAATTGACCAATACGCCAATATTTCGTGGGAATTTAATGCCGGAAAACTTTGATCATTGTTCCTGTAATCTCTGGCATATTGATCTCTGAAAGATATTATTTGATGATGAATTGTCCCGGCTCTGGGATCTCTATTTTTTTCAATCTCACTATTAGCCTTGATAGGATTAATTTCCTGAGTAAGGATCTCCACCACGGTATTTATCTCATCCTTTTCCTCTGGACTGAGTAAATCTTCCCCCGCGTAAATCCTTGATGTAAAATCTTTATTTCTTTTAACAGCTTCTACCGCTCTTTTTGTCGCTTCAAACTTAATTTGCGCCGTTACTATGTCATTCTCAGTCGGAACCGATTTGACTACGTTATGAAAATCCAAAACAGTACGAGTTCTTTCATACAAAAACCTATAATCCTTGTTATTCGTCCTTACAGCCATTTGCAATAAGGCCTCTTGCATAGTACGGTTATCATCAGCGTATTGAACTTTCGGAATATCTTCTAGGAGTTTTTCTTTCCAGGATGGTTGCTGTTCAATAAGACTTTTAGTAGCATCCGTACCCTTTACGTACACTCTTAGCGCTTGGATTCGTCCTTCAAAAGTCTCCATTAAACAACCCAAGGCAAGGCCTTGGACCTCAGTGTTTAGTTTTGACAAATTGACAATCCTAGCCAATTGAGGAAGATCGGATTTCTTAATTTCGAAAATATATTCCTTTTGACGCTTAGGAGAAAGGATTTTAAATAATCCCAAGTCATCAAATGCAGAGGATGGGGTAACTAATCCAATTAAGGAAGGATTGAAAATATCCGTACCGGGATTTCTTGAAAAAACATCTTGAGCTGCTTGCTGGGCTTTAGAAAACAAACCTGCTTTAAAGAATGAACCGGGGTTAAGAGAATTCGTCATATCCTCCTGCCAATTGGGAGAAATATTTAAAAACCGTGCTGTTTCTTCTACAAGGGTGTCTATCTTCACAGTAACACCGATGTCCCCAGAGGGCGTTGCTCCGGTAAGATTTTTAAACCCTCCCTTTTCAAATGTGCCAGGGATATTAAGCTGGGCTTCAACTCTGATAACCGCATTAGAAAAAGATGTCCCCACCTTGGCAAGATTAGTTTTATACGGTGTTCCTGGCGGAAGACTAGCAGCATACTTTTCAATGTCATTAGCTGCTCGAGCTTTCCCGGAGGTGGAAAAAAAAGAACTTCGCAGCACATGGTCCGTGGCGTCAGGATCCATCAACATCAAGTCCGCAAAAACCTGGAGCGTTGTCCCAAAGGTCACGTCGGGATACAAAGAGGAGGGTTCAAAAATATTTGGATTCAAATTTGCACTTACTTGAGGATCCTCGATAATATCCCCCAATTTTCGAATAGCCCCCTTAGCTATTTGCGGCTTACCATTATTGGCAGCTTCTAGTACTACTTGAACAAAGAATGGCAATCCATGGTCTGGCTGCCCACCCATGAAATCATAAAGCCCCCAAACAACGTCAGGATATGACGAATTTAAAACAATTTTCTTTATGGTTGGAAAGAATTCCGAATCACTTTTATATTTAAATAGCAGCTCATTCAAGGCGCTTGCACGCTGAATAGGATTAGGATTATTAATTAAAATTCCCATCAAATTATTTAACGGTACAGCATTCGATCCTGAAGCCTCAAGGCGCGTCAAAGACCACTGTTTTACCACATCCCCTGTAGGATATGTCGCAACCCCCGCCTTCGACGCTTCCCCTGACACTACCGGTTGATTTTGAACGATTGTATGTGACACCGCCTCTAAAATATTTGTATAATGGTCTAATAGAGGTAGTATTGACGATGGATGAAAATTTTGTTGGGAAACCCCTGTGACCGCGTTGGTAACAGCGCTTGCAACATTTTTCATTCCTTCTGGTTCTTGATATTTCGCCCTCTCTTTGAGTAAAAGACCTCCTGCCCATAAATCAGAAAGGCTTTCCAAGTATTTCTTTTCATGTTCAAGCTGTCTTTGTTTTAAATCATTCAAAGCAGTCTCGTCCTTGATCAAGAGCGCTCCCACAAAACGATTATCCTGCTCTTTTCTGTCTTGCCACTCACGTTGGACTCTCTGGATTTCTCTTTTTGTGTCCTGGATTTGCTGACTTAATCTATTCATTTCATCCACGTCAGTCTCCACCTGCTCCCTAAGTCTTTGCTGTATTTCTTCTATATTTGATAATTTCAACAATTCCTGTATATGCGCTATTTTCTTTAGTATTGTTGCTTTTTTATCGACTATAGGAATAACCCCATGGGCATAAGATGTAAGCGCCTGTATAACACTAGCCCGAAGATTTTGTTCAGAAACAGGAGGATTAAACATTAAACCATTGGTCTTACCAGAAAGATATTCGCTCCCCGCTTCAAGCTTGGGTAAAAAATCCAAATATTGAACAGCAACGGCCCCTCTTAACGCAGCGCTAGCGGCAAACGCCTGCTGCATATGGGGATTAGGAGAATTCGTACTTGTTACCAATGCTATCAACTCATTCTTTGTTTTTTCATCGATAGGGCCAAACTTATCCTCATCCGAAGGGACAAAAACAAAAACAGGATGATCAAGATTTGCACTCATCCCTCTAAAACCATTGAAAGCCACTGTATCATTTAATTGTTCTCTTCCTAGGTCCGAAATAGTATTGGCAATATCATCCATTTGATTATCAATCTGCTGTAATTCCGTGACCGAGCCATACCCATCCTTTAATAAGCCAGCCATCACTGCCCTTGCGTCTTTGTAATTACGTAATAATTCATTTAACAGGGCAATTTTCTTTTCTGTGGCATCAAGGCTAATCAATCGGTGCTCGGCATCCCTGATCGTGTCACGAAGGACTGCTTGATATTGCCAATCGGCGACTTCCGTTGCCTGTTGCGCTGCTTTTGTTTCTTTCCCTACCTTTTTAGTTAATAAATCAGTAAATTCTCCAGTAAAGGTAAAAATAGAAGCCAACATTGATTGGGGACCAACAGCTGGACCAACCATGCCGCTTACTGATATATTATCGAATGACATGTCCCCACCGGCAGCCCCTGCAAGGTGGCCGTTTTTATCAAAGCCTGCTAATATTAAATTAAGCTGAAACGCTCCAGGCAATTTTTCCTTTAGCTGATCTATCGCGATTTGATGCATTTCCTGTGCCCCCACAAGTCGATTTCCAGCAACTACAGGTCCAACATCCTGTAGGGTAAAAATTTTGTTGGTCTGTCCATGGGCGCTTCCTATGATAGATGCGCCTACGAGAAATGATAAGCCAATATTTCTTAAAACCCTCTTTATATTAGTTACCATTGCGTGATCTGCCTGACCCTCTTGAGATGGCGGCTGTCCAACAGATCCTGTATTAACGCTTGTTTCTCCTGCTTGCTTAAGATCATCTAATACCGTTTTCTTTTCATCAACTTGTGGGAGCGGTGACGTCGGGAATATTATAGTTCCTGTAGAATTTTCCTGTAAAGTGCCATCCGGATCCAATCCTTTGACTTCAATGGATGCTGATCCTGTCAAATCAAAATTTGGATCAGGGGGATCATTCTTAACATCCACCACTACACCCGGGAAACGAACCCTTCCCCCTTGAGCTATAAATACAACGGGATCGCCTTTCTTAACCCCTTTGGGAACTACAATTTTATTTGAATTATTATCAGCTGTACTACCCGCATAAAAATATCCTGATCCTAAATTCATCAATACTCCCCCACCACCAACATTGCTTGTTTTTGTAATATCTCTAACAATACCATCCTGCGGGGCACGGATAACCAAGGTTGAAATGATATGTTGGAGACTCTGTTGATCTGTCTCGCGTAACGCCAACAGAGCTTTCAATTTTATTATTTCGCCATCATTGAGTGGGTTGCCTTCTGGATCTAAAGCTGTACTTAATTGCATGTTGATAAATTTGATTTGATCAAAAATTGCCTGAAGCTCTTTTTCGTACGGCGATGGATCAATGACAGCCAATTCTTCACCTGCTTTAACAGACTGGCCCTCAGAAACCTTGATTGTTATCGCACCCGCGGCTGCCGGTGGCGCCTTTATAGCCATTGTTTCAACCCTATGAACTGCGAATAATGTTTCATTTGTTCCATGAATAGTCTTCAGATTCTCAAAATGCGTATGAGACGGTAAAAAGGTAGTAGTTAGATTAACTTCACCGGATAACGATTCAGGTAACGGTGAGGAAGACTCGGCAACTAATTCTACCAGCGCATTTTGTTCATTAACGTCCAAAGACCATTGAGCGCTAGGAAAGCCTACCGGTATCCCATTAAGAGTAGAATGCTGAAAACTATTCCAACCATACATCTCTAGAGGGACTTTAATCCCACTAAGGCGGGACATCTGATGATCTACATACGTAAAAAGTATATCGTTTTGATTGACTGATTGACCATTACTGACCTTTATGTCTTGAAGCGTAAGATCATGCTGAGCTATAACTTCGCTAGCCACCCGTAGCTGGTAATCTGCGGCTAATTGCTGATTTTCCTGAAAGAACTTTATTAATAGCGGCGTGATAAGCTCGTCCCTTGCGACCCAGCCATTAGTGTAGGCTCCATTTAAAACTGCCAATTGATTGCCATCGGATTGTATCTGCGTTTTGAGATTTCCAATATCGCGTTCTAATGTCTGATTCACGACTGTAAGAATACGATCTCCCTTAGGATAATGTTTTTTATCAGGATCGAAATCCGATACAATGCCTCCGTTATTTGCTGAGGAAGTGTTCGTAAATATAGTAGAATTTACTGAATTTGAAAATGTAACGCCATTAGGAACCATCAAAAGGGCAGCAGCGTTTATTCCCGTGGGGGGTGGTGGCGGAGATGGCGGAGATGGTCCTCCCCCAACTGTAGTATGCGTGACAGAAGGCGCTGTAACATTTGTTACATTTACTGAAGGAACAATTACTGGGGCAAGAATTATATTGGTAGGATTAGTAAAAACATGATTATTAGGCAGATTCGTCGTGCCCGATAAAGTTGTTGATTGACCGTGTGGCTCCCCGACCGATGGCGTTGCTATTGCATGCCCATCAGCTGAAGCCTGGGATGTTGATACGGTTGGCACTGTTGGTACAGGTGCTGTTGTAGGTGCTACTTGAGGATGACTAACGGCCGGCGCTGGCGTTGTATTAGGCGTCACTACAGGATGATTAACAGCTGGCGCCGCTGACGCGTCCGTTGAAACGGCATTTGGAGAAATCACCCCCGATGCCGTTGCGATATTCGTGGCTAGCGCAGCCCCAGGCATAACAGTAACTGGTGCTGCATAAATAGAAGGTGTTAATTTTAATAATCCAGCAATACCCTGTTTTAATTCTTTAATGCCGTTATCTACAGCAATCTTAGATGCAGCCTTTTGATAAGGATGCATTAGAAGATAGCCCCCTTTAGGGGTCCCTTGGTTCCTTAAGTTAATGTTATCTATGTAAAATTGCTGATCACCGAGAGCCTTCTTTAATTGCTGTGCCTGAGCTTGGATGGGCGAATTAGTAGGCAAATTATCGACAGCATCTAAGATCCGTTTTACTTTTTCATACCCCATTGATCCTGGATGATCTCCTAAAAGACTACCGGTATTTCCTTCCACTTTGTTTAATGCCACCTGTAACACCTTTAACGGTTGAACACTAATATCACTTTGTTGACTAATCGATGGCCGCTGGGGTAAATGATCTATCGTAGCCGCATTGGCATGATAAGCGCCACCCAACATCATTGCTCCTGCCATCAAGGCCATCAAATTCTTCTTTGAAATTCCTAAGGGATTTAATACTACCGTAAAATGATACGCTCCTCTTCTCAACGCGCCAATCTGATCACGAATTCTAAACAACCCGGAAGCAGGCAAATAACGAACGGTCATCGCTGCGTCCTTAAAAGAAAATCCACCAGAAAAATACTTACGCGGGATCACTTCATTGCTGATAGGGTCGTCTTCTTCTTTGATATAATTATAAACTCCCTTTTTAAAGGCCCGTAGATACTGAATATAAATTTTTTCTTTGATCTGTTTTTCTCTCAAAACAATGCCGGTTGTTTTTTTCTGATTCACATAGACCTGGCCAACTAAATTTTCCCTAAATCTTTTCTTAAACCAAATAGCCAAGATCAACGAATTATACATCTGTCGCAGGGGAGCAAAATATTTGCCCTCATTGACCTCCCGCTCCAGTTCCGGAATAATGATTTCACGGGTCATTTCAGAAGAAATATGATCAATGCTTTCTTTATTTATAGATGCGCCTTTGGCACCTCCCCTGTTCTTTCCTATGCTTAAATAATCTTCTTCGGTTAAAACTTTCAAACGACTTTCCGAAATAAATGCCGATCCATTGCCTTCATAGACAACCGCTTTGTCCGGGACCACCCATACTTTATTAAAACTGGTAACAGGTATATTGCTAGTCCCGTATTCGGCCTGCGCACGGGCAAGGATTTTTTTCCAAAAGGCTTTTCCGATCTCATGATCAGGATAGGTCAAAGAAGAGGCCAATTGCTTAAGGATATAATCCTGCACAAGCATGTCTCGGCCGGCATTGGTGATTTCAAATTCTGAAGTAATGATGCGGTTTCTTTCATACGGAGAGAGGTTAACCCACAGGTCTTCTTCAGGAAGAGTCAGAAAGCTTAAAAAATATTTGATCAGAAGATTAACCTGCTCTTGCCCTTCCTTTTCGTTTAGGCCTTGTTGGGCACTATCCACCACAAAGTCAATCTTAAACGGGTCATTAGGATCAATAGAAATGGCTTTTAATGTTGGCAAAGAAAATGCCGGAGAAGATGGTATTAACATGCCTGGAGGCGGCATGATAATATTTTGTGGTTCGGCAATAGACCATGCACGGGCAGCGTCTTCTCCTATTACATTACTAACAAAGGTCAACAAAACGACGCAACATAGCACCTGATAACAATATTTGAGTTTGATCATAGGATAAATATACCCTACGTTTGTAAAGAAACCGTGACGAGAATATTAAGCTTCGTTGAAGAAAACTTAACAAAATCTTAATATAGGTTATTTATATTTACGACTATAATAAAAGCATGTCTCTTCAGTTCTTTATCCAGCCGGTGTTAGCAGGGCTATCGGTAGGGGCATTTTGCATGTCCTATTGCTTCCCATTTTTGGCGACCTTCATCGCCAGCGAAGAAAGACCTGCTCAAAGAAACCTTGGGCTTATCTTTTATTTTATGCTGGGCCGTTTTCTTGGTTACGCTGCCTTCGGAGCGGTCTTCGGCTTTCTGGGAGAACAATTAAAATCCCCTTTTTTAACTTTAATTACAGACATATCCCTGATCCTTGTTTCTATGGTGATGATCCTGCATATCACCGGCCTTTTAAAACAAAAAGATAATCTGTGCCTTGCTTCTAAACTTCATAACCGTAATGCCATTCTCATGGGTTTTTTAATGGGCATCAATATCTGCCCGCCCTTCATACTATCTTTAACGTATGTTGTTTCGCTTAACGATGTTCTCAAAAGCGTGCTTTATTTTGTGATCTTCTTTTTTGCCAGTTCGATCTACTTTCTGCCCATGGTCTTTGTCGGCATGCTGGCAAAAATAAAAGAGCTCCAGAAAACCGCACAAATATCCGGAATTCTGGCGGCCTGCGTTTTCATCATCTATGGGGGCTATTCCATCATGAAACATTTTATTATCGGAGGGTAAGCTATGTTGGGCGGCAAATTCCTTAATCAGATCGATAAGTTTGGCATGTGGATCTTAATGGTCCTGATCTTGTCTTTTGTTTTGACCGGCTACGGCATGACAAAACATATCATGGACCCTGTTTTAGCTAAATATATTCACACCCAGCTATTGCCCCTTCCCTTACTTATTTTCTTTTGTATTCACGTCGTCAAAGCCGTGCGGAATCAATTTAAAAAATGGAAACTCTTTGCCGATGAACGCCTATTGGACCTTTACGCTTACGCCCTTGTATTGCTTGTTACCATTATTTTAATCTGGTTGTTTTTTAGATAACCATGAACATCTTTAGAAAAATATTAGCGGGTTTATTTTTTATTCTCATTGTCGGATCAGCTGTATATTTGATCTCTCAACGGGAAAGAATCATTCGACTGGAGGAAGATCCTTCCAAATTCCATGAAGCGCTCTATTACGATAAGTTTTTCGGTAATATTGTTCAATGCCGCCTCTGCCCTAATCTTTGTGTCCTGTCCACAGGACAGTACGGAACTTGCAGGGCACGAAAAAACATTAACGGTAAACTTTATTCAATGGTTTATGGCAAGATCGCGACGTCCCATGTTGACCCCATCGAGAAAAAACCATTCTTCCATGTTCTTCCGGGCAGGGCTGCCTTTTCTATCGCAACAACCGGCTGCAATATCCAATGTCTTTTTTGCCAAAACTGGGAAATCTCACAAGTCTTCCCCTTTGATCTACCTACTGTTGCTGCCTCTCCCGAGCAAGTCGTAAACCAGGCCGTAGCCAGTGGTGCACAGGCCATTGCCTTTACTTACAGCGAACCCACTATTTCTTTTGAATATGTGCTCGACATTGCCAAGCTGGCCCACGCCGCGGGCTTAAAAACACTGATGGTCAGCAATGGCTATATTGAACAAAAACCCCTGAAGGAACTGCTTCCATACATCGATGCTTATAAAATTGATTTTAAAGGCTTTGATGAAGAATTTTATAAAAGAATGACCAACGGCCATCTTCAACCGGTTTTAGACGCCATGAAAACAATCCACCAAAGCAAGGTATGGCTGGAAATCGTAACCCTATTAGTCACGGGCCAAAATGACAGCGATAAACAAATCCACGGTCTGGTCCACTGGATCAAAAATAATCTGGGAGACGATGTCCCTTTGCATTTTTCTCGTTTCTCTCCCCAATATAAACTGCTCAATGTCCCGGCAACCCCGCCAGAAACCGTCATCCACGCAAGGGACATTGCTATGCAAGAAGGATTAAAATATGTCTACACGGGAAATATTGACTACCCTCCCGGAGAAATAACCTTCTGCCCCACTTCGGGTGAAAAAATTATCGTGCGTCAGGGCATGTTTATGATTTTCAACGGACTGCTCAATGGGGCCTGTGCTGACGGAGAAAAAATCCCGGGGATCTGGAATTAACCCTGCGGGTCCTGGCTCGGTCTTGATATTTCGGTGCTCCTTAGGTGGGAGCGGACCGAATAGCCATATAGTAAGGGGTTTCCCTGATTCGCCCCAGTGAGCAGGTACCGTGCGCTCCGAAACAATATTCCCTATTTCTTGCTAGGCGTTGCTAGAATCTCATCAGGTTCTCGCCACCCGCCGTAAAACAACTGCCAATACGAAATTTATAATTATCAAAAATAACAGCGTTTTGTAAATGCCGTAGGCTGGGATCATAAAAACACTGACTCCCAGAGCTCCTAAACAGGAGCCTATTAAATCAGCCGCGTAAATGGTCCCGATTCTGGATTTATCCATCTGTCCTTGGCCGGAAAAGAATAAAATATTAGCACATGAAAATTCATACCCGATAAGCATGCCGATACCTGCTCCAAAAATGATCCATATATCCGGCAAAGGAAGCCATTGGAATTGAGCAGCCATCTTCATTAATAAGAGCCAAAGCACAAAATATGACCCTATCCCGATATGAAGTTTAACCAATTTATTAAAATTGGCACATTGATTCTTATTTCCCAATAAAGCTCCAACCGCCGTCGCAGCCATAAAGGCTGAGATGATCCAAGCTATTTTGTAATATAAATTTCCATAAAAGACCTGAAATCCATAGATCACCATTACTTCAGCTGACATTAAAGAAAATCCACCCACAGCCATTGCTGCAATAAGAAAAGGCTTTTCAAAAGCCGCTGTCTTTTTAGTCACCAAAAGCAGCAATAAAATGAAACCTATGGCCATGCTAAGAATAATAAGATAATTTACCCTCATGATACAGACAAGTATTCCAGCGAGGCCTTGATGAAAAATGCTCAACCAATATATTAGATTATAAAGATAACCTTGCGGATGAAAATCAGTATTGATCTGGGCCGTTTTATTATCATTAAAAATTTTTTCCGTTTTCCATACACGGTCCGTACCATAGCGGTAATTAATAGCCGGGACGTTGACAAAATAATGATGAATGCCGCGCGCTTTTAGTCTGCTGATTAAT
>Ga0182030_10017578_pt1 | contig 13787 bp, 12 predicted proteins | sample 812S3MmetaG_FD_121299 | JGI IMG/M metagenome (GOLD analysis project Ga0182030, IMG submission 121299) | Permafrost microbial communities from Stordalen Mire, Sweden - 812S3M metaG (Illumina Assembly) | ecosystem: Environmental > Terrestrial > Soil > Wetlands > Permafrost | place: Sweden... | reverse complement strand
TTCCTCGATCAGCGGGAGAACCGCCGCCGGGTGGGCAGCCTGGGCGCCGGAAGGCGTGTCCTCAACGTGTTCAGCTTCTCGGGCGGTTTCTCGGTGCACGCCGCCCGCGGAGGCGCGCGGATGGTGACCGACCTGGACATCAGCGCCCACGCGCTCGCCAGCGCGGCGCGGAACTTCGCCCTGAACAGCGCCTGCCCCGCCGTGGCGGCCTGCGCGCGCGAAGCGATCCAAGGGGACGCCTTTGAATGGCTGGCCGCCGCCACCGGCCAGTTCGACCTGATTGTCCTCGACCCGCCCTCGCTGGCGCGGCGGGAGACCGAGCGCGAGGGAGCCATCCACGCGTACCAACGGCTGGCGGCGCTCGGCCTCCAGCGGCTGGCTCCCGGTGGCATCCTCCTGGCGGCCTCCTGCTCGGCGCATGTGACGGCCGCGGAGTTCTTCGCCGCTGTGCGCCAGGCCAGCGCGCGCTCCGGGCGCGTTTTCGAGGAACGGGAGACCACCGGCCACGCACCCGACCATCCCGCCCGGTTCAAGGAGGCGGAGTACCTGAAGGCGATTTACCTCCAGGAAAAGCAGCGGTAGGAGGCGGAAACGCTGGCGCGGGTCGCAATCCCCCTGGGATTGTGCGCCCCCCGCCCCAATGGGGCCCCGGCCCCAGAGCTTGGGCCGGCGCCATCATTACCTCCTACTTCGGCCGCGGCGCATCCGGGGAGTCCCGCGGTGCGAACTGATGCGCCCCGTGCGCGGTGATCCGGTCGTATTCGACTTCCTTCGCCTGGTACCGCCGCAACACGCCCATGGCGGTGTCGTTGATCTGGTTGCGCAGGCTGTCCATGTCGGGCGCATCCTTGATCTTCCTCACCTCCTGGTGGATCTCGGCCGCCGCCGCCAGGGCGATGCGCGAGTGGCCACCCTCATGGATCGCCAGGTTCCCCACGAAATTCCTCCAGGCCTGCGTGACCCGGTAGCTCGCGTTCGTCGGCGCGCGCCAGAACGGCAGGGTGTTTGTCAGCGTCGTGCGGGTGGTGAAAGTCGAGCACCGATACCCCTTGTCCGAGGGCACCATGTTCATGTGCCAGTGGATGCTCCACTCGGTCAACCCGACCAGCGGGGCCCGCAGCCAGGCCGGGCGTGACTGGTCCAGGGATTCCATGATCTCGCCGAAGGTGCTGCCGGTGACCGCGTAGTAGTTCGTCACCCAGGTCAGGTTGTTCTGTCCCCGGGCGCGGGCGGCGGCCAACCCGAGGCCCAGCAGCGCGAGCAGCAGCACCGTGCGGTGGACGCACCCGGCCCACCACCGACCAGGCGGCGCCGGCCAGGGGGGCATCATGCCTGCGCGGCGCCGGCCAGGGGGCCGACGATCTCCTGCGGCCCCTTGCCACCATTGACCAGATACAGCACCGCCATGCGGACCGCCAGGCCGTTGGTCACCTGCCGGAGCACCAAGGATCGGGGGCAGTCGGCGATTTCGCTGTCGATCTCCACGCCGCGGTTGATCGGACCGGGGTGCATGATGAGGGCGTCCGCCTTGCAGCGCTCGAGGCGCTTCCGGTCAAGGCCGTACAGGCTGGTGTATTCCGCCAGGCTGGGGAACATGCTCTTGCGCTGGCGCTCGTGCTGGATGCGGAGCAGGTTGATGATGTCCGCCCCCTCGATGGCCTCGTCCACTTGGTGGGTCACCCGGCAGCCCATCTGCTCGAACACCCGGGGCACCAGCGTGGCCGGGCCGCAGAGCGTCACCTCGGCCCCCAGTTTCGTCAGCGCCCAGATGTCCGAGCGCGCCACGCGGCTGTAAAGGATGTCCCCCAGGATGGTGATCTTGAGCCCCTTGATCCGCCCCTTTTGCTCCAGGATGGTGAAGGCGTCCAGCAGCGCCTGGGTCGGATGCTCGTGGGCGCCGTCGCCGGCGTTGATCACGCTCGAGTTCACCACCCGCGCCAGGAAATGGGGCGCGCCCGACGCGCTGTGGCGGATCACGATGAAGTCCGCGTTCAGCGCCTCCAGGTTCCGGGCGGTGTCCTTCAGGGTCTCACCCTTTTTCAGCGAGGAGGCCTCGGCGGTGAAGTTGATGATGTCGGCCGAGAGCCGCTGCTCGGCCAGCTCGAAACTGATCCGGGTCCGCGTCGAGGGCTCGACGAACAGGTTCACCACCGTCTTGCCGCGCAGGGCCGGCACCTTCTTGATGGCCCGCTCGCCCACGGCTTTGAATGCCCGGGCGGTGTCCAGCACCGTCTGGATCTCCTCGGCGGAGAGCGACTCGATGTCGAGCAGATGCCGGCGGTTCCAGCTCACGCGCCCCCCTTCTCGAGGACCACCTCGTCCGTGTGGCCTTCCTCGGCGAGCCGCACGTGGATCTTTTCGGCGCGCGACGTGGGGAAGTTCTTGCCGACGAAATCCGCCTTGATCGGGAGTTCGCGGTGGCCGCGATCGACCAGCACGGCGAGCTGCACCCGGCGGGGCCGGCCGAAGTCGTTCAAAGCGTCCATCGCCGCCCGCGTGGTCCGGCCGCTATAAAGCACATCATCCACCAGCACCACGGTCTTGCCGGTCACGTCGAACGGGATGACGGTCGGCTGCATGTCCGGCGCGGCCCGTTCGCCAAGGTCGTCCCGGTGCATGCTCACATCGAGCGTACCCACCCCGACGATTCGGCCCAGGATGCCGCCGAGCAGCGCGGCCAGCCGTTTGGCCAGCGGCACTCCCCCGCGCTCGACCCCCACGAGCACCACCTCACTCCCGGGCTTGTCCCGCTCCGCGATCTCGTGCGCGATACGCGTGAGTGCCCGCTGTATCTCCTGCGCGTTTCGTATTCGCTTCTCCACCATGAAAAATCCTCCACCGCGCACCGCCCCCCGGCCAACCCCCTACCGCCCTGCCGCCTGCCGCGCGCGCAGCCACGCCGACCGGTGCTTGATGATCCAGTCGGTCAGCGCCCGGTCAAAACCGATGTCCCGCCCCGCCTTCTCGGATTCGATCCACTTGTGCCGCAGGATCTCCTCCCGCTCCGCCCGGAACTCCCGGTAAAGCGAGGAGTTCGCCAGCCAATCATCGTTCATCTCCGCTTCCTTGCTCGTCTCCAACATAGCCGCCCTGCCTGCCTGCTTCGCTTTGATTTGATTTAAGCCGGGATGTTCACGGACCACGCCGCCAGTGACAACCAAAATATTCCTCCGCCGCGCCGCGCCCCGCTCATCCCAACCTCGCCCGCAACGCCTTGGCGATGTCCATAAACGCCTTGCCCGCGGCTGATTCCGGTGCCGAAAGGGCCACCGGCACCCCCTGGTCGCCCCCCTGCCGGATCTCCGTGAAGATCGGCACCTCCCCCAGAAACTCCGTCTGCTGCCGCGCCGCCTCCGTCCGTCCGCCGCCGTGACCGAAGATCTCGAAGAGATCCCCCGTCGGCGTGGTGAAATAGCTCATGTTCTCGACGATGCCGAGGATCGGCACGTTGACCCGCTGGAACATGGCGATCCCCTTCCGCACCACCCCGAGCGACGCCTCCTGCGGCGTGGTCACCACCACCCCGCCGTCCAGCGGCACCGTCTGGCAGAGCGTGAGTTGCGCGTCCCCCGTCCCCGGCGGCAGATCCACCAGCAGATAATCCAGCTCCCCCCACTCCACCGAGCCGACGAACTGCTGGATCGTCTTCACGATCATCGGTCCGCGCCAGATCACCGGCTGGTCGTCCCCGATCAGGAAGCCGATGCTCATCAGCTTCACCCCGTGGCTCACCGGCGGCACGAGCCGGTCGTTCTCCGTGACCTCCGGCTTCTCCGAGCAACCCATCATCAACGGGATGCTGGGGCCGTAAATGTCGCAATCCAGCAGCCCGACCTTGGCGCCCAGGTGGGTCAGGGCGCAGGCCAGGTTCACCGAGACGGTCGATTTGCCCACGCCTCCCTTGCCGCTGGCCACCGCCACCACCCGCTTCACCCCCGGGGCCTTGGCCTGGCCCGCCCACGGATTGCCCGCGGCGCCAGGTGCCCGGGCGGGTGCCCCGCTCGGAGCCGCCGACGCGGGCGCGCCGCCTGCCTCCACCGTCACCGAAACCACCCCGGGCAGCGCCTTCAGCTCCTTTTCAACCTCCGCCTGAATCTGCCGCACCGCCTCGGCACTCGCCGTCCCGGTCTGCATCGTCACGATGATGTTGCCCTCCTTCTCGACCACCTTCTTCACGAGGCCGAAGGAGAGGATGTCGCGGCTGTAGCCGGGGTACTTGACCCGCTTGAGGGCTTCTTGAATGCCTGCTTCTGTCAACATGTCGCTCCCATAATCCCCATTGCCGCCCGGGTGTCAATGCGCGAGGCGGCCCCGCCGCCCCAAAACCCTCGTAGCGGCGCCTTGTGAAAGCGCCGCACTATCCCGACCACCCGCCGCATCCGCCCCTGTCTTCCAACAAAACGCCGCCTCGGGTGTCAAATCGATATGCACAGGTTCTCCCTGCTCCTCCTCCTCACGCTCCTGACAGGCCTCGCTCCCCGGTCCTGCCTCGCCATGAGGTCCATCGGCACCATCTCCACGAACGAGGCAAAGGCCATGGGCCTGGAGATCCGCGCCACCCCCGCCGGCCCCGAAGCCGTCTGGCTTGATCTGGAGTTCAGGATCGAGAGCAAGTTGAGGGACTACCAGCCGTCCGTCAGCCACGTGGAACTGGAAATCCGCGAAGGCGACAAGGTGCTGGTCGGCTATGCGGCGTTGCAGGAAACCCACCCGCGGCCCGGCCGCGTCCTCGTGCGCTTCCTCGCCAACCGGTCTTTCCTGGACAAGATCCACATCGTGGTGGTGGTCGGCGAAGGGGCCATGGTGGGAGGTGCCTACGACCTGCGGGTGCGGGAATTCGTGGACCCCGCCCCCCACTCGTAGCGGCGCATCGGCAGAGCGCCGCACTATTCCGCCCGCCCGCCGCTCCCTCCCCTCCCCGAAGCCGCAAGGTCACCCAACCCCGCCACAAGAGCCTCCCTGGGCACCGGATCACCGGACCGTGGCCGGGGCCAAACATCCAACGGCGCTTTCACAAGACGCCGCTACATCCCCAACGCCAACTCTCGCGCCACGCAATTTCGTTTGCCTCGCCGTCCGCCGTGTGCTAAACCGACAGTCCACAGCACCCATCATCGAAAGATCCTGTTTATGACCGACAAGAAGTCATCACCCAATCCGCTGCAAACCAACCGGCGGGATTTCCTCAAAGCGGCCGGGCTGGCCTCCACCGCCCTCGCCCTGCCCGCCTTTGTCCCGGCCAGCGTCCTGGGCCGGGGTGCCGCCGTCCCGCCCAGCGAACGCATCATCGTGGGCGGCATCGGCCTCGGCAACCAGGGGGGCAGCGACTTCGGCAGCTTCCTCGGCCGGCAGCAGGTGCAGTACGTGGCCGTGTGCGACGTCCGCAAGAACGTGCGCGACGGCAAGAAGGGGCAGGTGGACCAGAAGTACAACAGCAAGGACTGCGTGGCCTACAACGACTTTCGCGAACTGCTGGCCCGCGAGGATATCAACGCGGTCCACGTCGCCACGCCGGACCATTGGCACACCCTGGTCGTCACCGAGGCCTGTCGGCGCGGGAAGGATGTCTTCTGCCAGAAGCCGGAAACCCTCACCCTGCGCGAAGGCCCCATCATGATCGAGCACGCGCGCCGCTACGACCGCATCGTCTCCGGCGGCAGCCAGCGGGTGCTGGAGGATTACCGCGGCCAGCTCAGCCAGGCCTGGGGCGGCAAGTACGGCAAGGCACTGGCCATCAACGTCATCACCAACAACCTCTCCCACACCTGCAACCTGCCCGCCGAGGCGGTGCCCGAGGGGTTTGACTGGGAGATGTGGCTCGGGCCCGCCCCGTGGGCGCCTTTCAACTCCAAACGCTGCGACGGCAATTTCAGCACGGTCGAGAACTCCTGGCGCTCTTACTGGGACTACTCGGGCGGCGAGATCACCGACTGGGGCGCTCATCATTTCGGCGGCGCCACGCTCGTCGTGGATGTCCGCGACCTCCAGCCGCAGGAGGTCATTTACCACCCCGCCGAGGGCGGCCACAAGCCGCACCTCGAATTCGTTTACCCGAATGGCATCCGGATCACCCATTGCAAGCCGGGCAAGCAGAACATGGAGGTGGACAGTGATGAGAAGAACCCCATCGCCGCGAAGGCAATCCCCGCCTACAAGGGCCAGGGCAGCATCATCGGCGATTTCCTGTATAGCGTGCGGAGCCATGAGAAGCCCTTCCGCGACATCGAGCAGGCGGTGAACACGATGGCCCTCTGCCATCTCGGCACCATCGCCTACCGGCTCCAGCGCTCCCTCAAATGGGACGCCGCCCGGCAGACCTTCCCCGGCGACGCGGAGGCCAACCGTCTGACCGACCGCGCCCGCCGCCAGCCCTGGCAGGTCTGAAACCCACCCCGCCAAAACCATCCAATCCCCCAAATCCCCAAGGAAAAGGCTCATTTATGTTAGATTTAGACCCGGCTTTTGAGGCTCTGAAGACTTTCGACTACGGCATGGACCGCCATGTGCTCGACTCCATCGACGGGGCCGCCGTCACCACTCGCAACGATCCGGCCGCCCGCAAGGATCTCGAGTCCCGGCTCGTGGCAGTGCTGCCAAGCACCGCTCCCCACGACGCCAAGGACTTTGTCTGCCGCGTGTTGCGCATCGTGGGCACGGCCGACGCGGTGCCAGCCCTCGAGGCCCTGCTGGCCGACGCGGACATCTCCCACATGGCCCGCTATGCCTTGGAGCGCATCCCCGACCCCAAGGCCGGCCAGGCCCTCGAGCGCCAGCTCCGCGCGGTCAGCGGGCCGCTCAAGATCGGCATCATCGGCTCCCTCGGCACGCGCGGTGAGGGCGTCAGCTCGCTGCGCCCGCTCCTCCTGGACCCCGACGAAGCCGTTGCCCGTGCCGCGGCCATCGCCCTCGGCCACATCGGCTCGGCGGACGCCAGCAAGGCCCTGAGTGCCACCAAGCCCACGCCCGCGCTCGCGGCCATCTTCGCCAACGCCTCGCTGGAGTGCGGCGAGAAGTTGCTGAAGGCCGGCCACGCGAAAGAGGCCAAGGCCGCCTACCAAGCGTTGCTGAGAGGCACGCCGTCCCCGATCGTCCGCGCCGCCGCGGAAAGAGGTCTCAAAGCCTCTGAGCCGGCCTGACCCGGCCGGGGGCCACCTCGTTTTCTCGTAGCGGCGTCTTGCCTGCCCTCCATAGCCCCCGGGGCGAAGGAGGGTAAAAGCGCCGCACTATTCCGGCCGCCCGCGGCACCGGCCCCCCGCCAGTGCCCCGGGATCACTGCCACCAGCCCCAAGCCCCCCCTCTACCCCATACACTCGCCCCCTGGCTGAGGCCAGACATCCAGCGGCGCTTTCACAAGGCGCCGCCACGCCCCGGCTTGCCCGCCCCACGTTTTCGCTTGCCTCCCTGTCCCAGATCCCCGATACCCCCGCACCAGTGCCCGGCCTGAACCAGCCGGGCCGGCCGCTCAGCTATGAAGACGAAGAACCATGATCTTTGCCGGCGACACACTCCCTTCCGCCGGGCGGTCGTGCTCCTGCTCCCGCTCCTGCTGGCCGGCAGCCTCCACGCCGCCCCCGCCGCGGAACCCGGCGAGGCGCGGTTCCTCGCGAACACCCGCCAGCTCACCCTCGAGGGGCGGCGCAGCGGCGAGGGCTACTTCTCGGCGGACGGCAAATCGCTCGTCTTCCAGAGCGAGCGCGAGCCAGGCAATCCCTTCTACCAGATCTACCTCCTCGACCTGGAGTCGGGCGATGTGAACCGCGTCTCCCCCGGCACGGGCAAAACCACCTGCTCCTTCCTGCGGCCCGGTTCCGACGACGTGATGTTTGCCTCGACGCACCTGGATCCGGACGCGAAGGCCAAGCAGCAGGCCGAGCTGGACCTGCGCGCGAGCGGCAAGCAGCGCCGCTATTCCTGGGACTACGACGAGACGATGGACATCTTCGTCGCCAAACGCGACGGCTCGAACCTCCGCCGCCTGACCGACGCGCCGGGCTACGACGCCGAGGGATCGTACTCGCCCGACGGCCAGCTGATCGCCTTCTGCTCGCTCCGCGACGCCTACCCGAAGGAGAAGCTCTCTCCGGCGGACCGGAAGCGCCTCGAGACCGACCCGTCGTGGTTCGGCGAGATTTACCTGATGAACGCCGACGGCAGCAACCAGCGCCGGCTCACCACCAACCCCGGCTATGACGGCGGCCCGTTCTTCTCGCCGGACGGCCGGCGGATCCTCTGGCGCCATTTCGAGGAGAACGGCACCATCGCCGACATTTACACGATGCGGCTCGACGGTTCCGACGTGCGGCGGATGACCGATTTCAAGGCCATGTCGTGGGCGCCCTATTTCCATCCCTCGGGCCGCTACGTCATCTTCGCCTCCAACAAGCTCGGGTTCGCCAATTTCGAACTCTACCTCGTGGACGCCGAAGGGACGCGCGAGCCGGTGCGGGTCACCACCTTTGACGGATTCGACGGGCTGCCGGTCTTCTCCCCGGACGGGAAGAAACTGGCGTGGACCTCGGCCCGGACCGCCCAGCGGAACTCGCAGATTTTCCTGGCTGACTGGAACCACGCCGCCGCCGTCGCCGCCGTCGCCGCCGCCCCCCTCCGAAACTCCGTCGCCGCGGCGGCACCCGCGGTCGCTCCGGCGGGCCCGGCGGCCTCGCGTCCCCCGGAAGCCGTCACCCTGGGGGCGATCTCCGCGGCGAACCTGCGCGCCGAGGTTACTTATCTCGCCTCGGACGAGTTGGACGGCCGCCTGACGGGCACCGCGGGCGCGCGCAAGGCGGCGGAGTTTCTCGCGGAGCGGCTCCGCCAGGCGGGCCTCCAGCCGCTCGGCGAAAAGGGCGGTTACTTCCAACCGTTCGACTTCAGCGCCGGGGCCACCGTGGTCACGAACCAAAACCAGCTCGTCCTGACGCCGGCGGCGGGAGCGGCGGCCAACCTCGCCCTGGGCCGCAACTTCAACCCACTCCTCTTCACCGGCAACGGCACCGCGGAAGGGAGCGTGGTCTTCGCCGGCTACGGGCTGACCGCTCCGGCGGGTGACGGCCCAGCCTACGATTCCTACGCGGGGTTGGATGTCTCGAACCGGGTCGTGCTGGTGCTGCGCTACGTCCCCGAAGCGGTGGATGCCCGCCGGCGCCAGGAGCTGAACCGCTACGCCGGCCTCCGCTACAAGGCGCTCATCGCCCGGAACCACGGCGCGCGCGCGCTGCTGGTCGTGACCGGACCCAACTCCCCCAACGCGGGGGAGCTGGCGCCGACCAGTTTCGAGACCGGCCAGGCCGGTTCGGGGATCATCGCGGCCACGATCGACGGCGCGACGGCCGACCAAATCTTCGCCGGCTCGGGCCATACGCTCAAGGAACTGCAGACCGGCCTCGACAACGAGAATCCCCACGCCACCGGCAGCCTCGCCCTGACGAACGTGAGCGTCCGAATCGCCACCGCGGTCGAGCACGCGCATCAGACCGACCGCAACGTGGTGGGCTGGCTCCCCCCGGTGGACGGCTCGACCAATGGCGAAGTCGTCCTCGTGGGGGCCCACTACGACCATCTGGGGCATGGGGAGAGCGGCAGCCTCGAGCGCAAGGAGGAGCAGGGCCAGATCCATCACGGGGCGGACGACAACGCCTCCGGATCCGCCGCGGTGATCGAGATCGCCGCCGAGCTCGCCCGGCTGCGCCAGGCCAAACCCGGGACGTTCCATCGGGGCGTCATTTTCGCCCTGTGGTCGGGCGAGGAACTGGGCCTCATCGGCTCGACCTACTACACCGAGCATCCCTTGAAGCCGCTCTCGAACACCGTCGCCTTCGTGAATTTCGACATGGTGGGGCGCCTGCGGGAAAACAAGCTCACGCTCAACGGCACCGGTTCCTCGACCGTCTGGCGCAAGCTGCTGGAGAAGCGGAACGTCGCCGCCGGTTTCAGCCTGCAACTGCTGGACGACCCCTTCCCGCCGACCGACGTGACGGCCTTTTACCCCAAGGGGGTGCCGGTCCTGTCGTTTTTCACCGGCACGCATGAGGAATACCACCGCCCGGCCGACCAGGCCGCCACGCTGGATTACGACGGCCTGGAGCGGGTCGCGAAGTTCGCCGCCGGGCTGGTGCGCGACCTCGCGTCCGCGCCGGAGCGCCCGGATTACCTCAAGGTGGAGCGGAGCGACAAGGGCGGCAGCTCGCGCGAAAGCCTCCGCGCCTATCTGGGCACCATCCCCGACTACGCCACGGAAGTCGTCGGCGTGAAGCTCTCGGGGACGCGGGGCGGCAGCCCGGCCGACAAGGCCGGCCTCAGGACCGGCGACGTGATCGTCGAGTTCGCCGGCCAGAAGATCGCCAACATCTACGATTACACCTACGCGCTGGACGCCGTGAAGATCGGCCAGCCAATCAAGGTGGTGGTCCAGCGCGGCACGGCGCGTTTGGAGGTGACCGTCACGCCGGAGGCGAGGAAGTAGTGGGCCTGCCCCCGGCCCGAAACCCCGCGATCGCCGCAGAACACCCACGATGCTGAAGGGATTGCGCCCCAAAACCCAGGGTTGGCGCGCCAGCACCCACCCTGGGCTCCGCCCTATAATTAGATCATTTCATCTACCCTGAAGGGGTAACGGCCGGGACGCCCGAAACCTCCCGCCCAGGGTCCGCCCGGAACTCGCGTCGGCGGTCAGAACGAATAGGCCTGCTCACCCAAAGCAGACCCGCCCGCGGGCCTGCCTTGGGCTCTGCCGCGAAGTCCCCTTGGGATTGGCGTTGGCCACTTTTCGCCCGGAAACGGGGTCGCCCTGGCAAAACACCACCTCATACTAACGCTTCAGATACATCCCATAGGCACGACTTGTGCACCGGTCGCAATTAGCGCTTTTGGGACAGGCTCCAAATAGGCGTCGGACAAGCAAGACAACGGAGAGCGTGGCATCCTGTCCAGCCAGAGCGCGGGCCGGCAGGCGTGAACGGCGGGAGGCGTTACGCCCTCGGCTCGTAACGGGAGGTGCTGAGTTTGTCGAAGTCGCGGTCGAAGGACGCGACGGAGATGCCTTCTCCCGCGGCTTGCGCCGCCAGGAAGGCGTCGGCAAAGCCAACATTGGCGGTCTGGATTCGCTGCAAGGCGGAGAACACCGCGCCGGCGTCATGAACCTTGACGCCGTGTTGCTGGAGCAGGAGCGACAGCTTTCCGGCGGCGATCTTGCGCTCAACGCCGTAAAAGGAATGCAGCGTGTAAAACGCCTCGGCGACGATGACGGGCGGGACATCGAGCACGATCTCGCCGGCCGCCGCGCGGGCGAACAGCTTCCGTGCCGCTGCCGCCTGGGCGGCGGGTTCTCCTGACAGAAACCGCAGCAAGACGTTGGTGTCGACCAGGTAGCGGGTGGTCGTCACTGAAGCCCCTCGGTGGATGCCTCGCTGGCGACCGCTTTCCGGGCCGCTGCCTTCTCCTCCCGGATGCTGGCCGCGGGCCTTCCCAGCTTCACGCTGCCGAACAGGTCATCCAGCCGGGGGATGGGGCGCATGACGGCGGAGCCGTCCCGACGCAACTCATAGGACACGCGCTGGCGCGGCTTCAACTTCAATGCGACGCGGACATCCTGGGGGATGGTCGTCTGGAAGCGGTCCGTGATGGTAGATTGCGTCATGGTTCCAGCATACCATGATGCGCCGCATTACGCAAGCAGGTTGCATTACGGGCTGCCGTGGGTGGCCGTTTCCGGCCATTGACGGCCGCCGGACAACGCCTCAACTTCCCGTGCGCCGTCGTACCGGCGATGGATGACCAAGCTCGGGTTTAAGGGGCTGGCGAGAAAGGCTTGAATTGATCGGCGTGGACCCGCCTTGGACGTGGTGCTAACTTTGCACCACGTCCGACCGGGCTCTCCTGCATACGCGTGAGTCACAAACACGGCAGCCTGGTTTGACCCTTTATTCTCCAGAACTTCCCACGCCCCTCCACTCGCGGTTGGCTGGGTGTGGCGCTACGGGGTGCGCAGTCGCGGTGTGATGTCCGCGCCGAATTGCCCGTAATGCCGGATATTCCAAGTGAAGAGGGTCTCCGCTTTCACCTTGAGGGCACAACCCGCCAAGAGGGCGTCGTAGATCGCGCCGCCGACAATCCCGAGATCGGCAAAGTGCTGCAGTGTTTCCGCGTATTCGTCGGCGCTCAGGCTCACGACCGTCAGCCGCTCGCGGATGTTCTCGATGAACAGCATGACCTGGTCGCCACCGACGCGGAACTTGCCCGGCATCCTGGTGAGGGTGGAATAAACCTCGGCGAGGCTGTGCGCCCCGCAACTCGCCTCGGCCTTGCCGAACCGGGTGAAAACGGCAAGGCTGGCGGCATGGTGGGGATGGTCGCCGTAGAAGACCGGCACCAGCACCGAGGTGTCCAGAAACACCTTCATCAGGCGGGGCCGAGGTTCTGCTGGTCACGCTCCTCGCGAAGCTGACGAAGCGTATCGTCCGCGACCGAAGCCGCCAGCGGCTGGCCGGTTCTGAATACCCACACGCCCTGTTCTTTCGTGAGGGGTGCGGCAGAGCGTACGGGACGCAACGAAATGCGTTCGCCGGAGCTTTCAAGCTCCAGCGTGTCGCCCGGCGCGAGATGCAGTTCGTCGCGCAAGGCCTTGGGCAGAACGACGCGCCCGGCACCATCAATGGTCAATCGAGCATCCACAATGGCATCATAAAGTGGGGCCACCCATCCGTCAATGGCATTCCGAGTTGGACGTATCGATATCTGATCTAAGTAATTATGCTGGAGCTTGTTGTGAACGACGAGCAGGGCTTGTCCCGCCGGAGACCTCCAGCTCGCCGTCTCGTCCGCCGTCTCGTCCGCCGTAGCCTTGGCGGAGGGGGAAGCCTTGGCGGAGGGGGGGGAATCTCTTGCCCGAAAAGCTCAAGGCAAGGGTGACCGAAAGGGGCGTTCTGAACCAGCCCATCCCGGCAACCGGCTTCGTCCGGCTTCCGCAAATTTAGGCCGTCATGGCACGACACCCACGCGCCCGGCTGGACTGGCAACGGTTCAGCCGGTTTTGCTTTGTTGGGGACTCCGCTGCCGTCCCCAAACCCCGCCGCCAGAGGCAGGGCCTCTGGACTCATCATTCGCTCGCGCTGGCTATTACGCTCCGCGCCCTTTCCGCAGGACGGAAAGGAAAGTGTGAAATGTCCAACTGGCGTTTTTGCCAAGTGCGTTTCAGCGTGGTAAAACTGGTTTCAGCTTCAATGATAATCCTTTGACTCTTGAAGCACGACATGACGAAAAGCAAAAAGAATCGCAAATCCGTTCGGCAGTCATTGCCGACGACAGGGCAAGTATTGCGTTTCTTGTTGAAATGCTTTGGCGAACTGGAAGGTAAAGGCATAGATGCACTGCCAGGGTCGAAGCAGACGAGCCAGCCCCAATCCGGCGAAACACAATGGGCAAAATACAAAAGAATTGAGCGGTTGGTGCTGCAATGCCAACAAAGCAAAACAACTTCAAAAGAGACGAAAGCAGCCTTGATTGATGCAGTGGCGGCACTCTTTGACAACACGTTGAAGGGGGAGCGTGTTTCGTCAACAATACTTGGAATGAGTTTGGGGCAGCGTGTGCAGTCCGCTTTTCCCCGGCTGCATGATGTAAAATCAGGGAAAAAACGATTCACCTTCAGGCTCATTTTCTGGATTGTTTATCTGACATTTTGGCGCTAATTCTACGCGGTTCTTGGGTTTCAGTCAACGGTTTTCGGCCTGTTTTAGCGGCCCGGCGAGGTGTTTTCAACTTTCCACGGCTGCCTGTTTCACAGGCCTCGCCTT
>Ga0182030_10017577_pt1 | contig 13788 bp, 9 predicted proteins | sample 812S3MmetaG_FD_121299 | JGI IMG/M metagenome (GOLD analysis project Ga0182030, IMG submission 121299) | Permafrost microbial communities from Stordalen Mire, Sweden - 812S3M metaG (Illumina Assembly) | ecosystem: Environmental > Terrestrial > Soil > Wetlands > Permafrost | place: Sweden... | reverse complement strand
CCTTGTGGCCGGCTATAACATTTGCTGGCTCGTGGGGTCATCCGGCGGCGGCATCTATTTCTATCTCACGTTCAACAACGGCACCGGCTTCGGAAATTACACCAATGGACAGATCGCCGTTATTTCCGCCCTGACGCTGCCCGGCGGCTATTTCACCAACTGGTCCGGCCCGAATATCGCCAACCCGAATGCGGCCGTCACCACCGTGACGGTTTATTCCAACACAGTCGTGACCGCGAACGTGGTCACGAACTCCGCCCCGACCTGCAGCTTGGTGGTGAGCAACGGTTCCGGCAGTGGGACCTACGCTTTTGGCCAAGTCGTCAATATTTTGGCCGCGGCCGTCACCGGAGCGAATTTCACGAACTGGTCAGGCCCTAACATCGCCAACCCTCAACTAGCTGCGACCACCGTGACGGTTTATTCCAACACGGTGGTCACGGCTGTCTTCACGCCCATGTCCATGTCGCCCACGAATGAGGCCGATACCATGACCGTGACCGATTACGGCGCGACCGGCGACGCCGCCACACTGTTTGTCAACACGATGAGCAATTCTCCCGTGGTCACCACCACGACGAACGTGTTTTCCGGCGCGGACATTGGCAAGGTCGTGGAAATCTTCGGCGCCGGGCCGCTCGGCACGTCCACCAACCACCAGGATCTCGTCGCTGTCATCGCCGGTGTCTCCAGCGGCAACACCATCTCCTTGGACCGGGTTTGCGGCGCCACCGCCACCAATTGCTACAGCGTTTATGGCCACAACAACGCCGTCGCCTTCCAGAATTGCATCAACGCCGCCCCCAGCAACAGTGTGATTAACGTTCCCAATGGCACTTACCTGGTCATTGGATCGCAGGTGTTGGACACCAATTTTGTGGCCGGCGAGATGTATTACACCTATCCCTCCATCAGCATTAGCAAGGGCGGCCTGACCCTGGTCGGCCAGAACCGGACGAATACCGTCCTGCTGGGGTGTGGCGCCTGGCAAAACAAGAATTCGCCACAAGGCATTTATGCCTACCGGGGCTTCATGATCGCCTGCCTCGGCCCGGTCACCAACAACGGCCCCCTGGTGATTGATAACCTGACCCTGGATGGCGGCGTGCAGAAGGGTTATGACGGCGTCACCGCCTGGCCCGCCAGCACCGGCAACGGCGACGGCTGGGACGTGACCCATGACGCCATCTGCGACGAGGGCACACCGCCGCTGCATGTCAACAAGACCTTGAGCAATCTCACGATTCGGAACTGGCGCGGCGAGCAGCTGAAGAGCTCCGTGGGCGGCTGGGACGGCTTCATCACCATCACCAACTGCTCGATCACGGACGGCGATGGCAGTGGCGTCAACTTCAGCTTCAGCCACAACATCGTGAACTGCTATTTCGCGAACTTGTGCGAGACGATGGAATTCTGGCAGGGCTACGCTTCCAATACCTGCTATTTCCAAGGCAACTTCGTCACGAATGTGGGCGCCTATCTGGCGATCAACGGGGCGCAAACCAACAGCCCGAACCCGTCGTATTTCATCCAGGGCAACACGTTCTATGGCGGCACGGGCAACGGCATCCAGACCTGCCCGGTGCAAAACCTGATCGTGCGCAGCAACCTATTCGTCAATGGCGTTCCGCTGGTGTTAGGCATTGCGGGCTACCAGGGAACGGCAGTGAACAGCAATATTGTGGTCAGTGGAAATATCTTCACCAATCCCTACGCGGCCATCGTCGTGGAGGGCACCGGTGCCAATTCGGTGTACAACTTGACGGTGACCAATAACACGGTCTATGGCGGCCAGTGGTTTGCCTGCGGCTATGGCTGGGGAACCAACTTGGTGTTTGCCAATAACACCACCCATAACATGACTGTGGGCATAGATTGCACCGCCTACACGGGGCAGTGGCTCTTGGACAATAAGAACCAGCTCCCGGTCCAGACCGTCTATGATTCATCGTCGCTGTCCAACGTGGTGTCCTACGCCCACGGTTCGCGCGCGCTCACATATCCGTATTTCAACACCAATTCGGTCTTTGTGCTGGACGACACGCATCCCCTGCAGGTGCCGCGCGGGGCGATTATGGTGGTCACCAATTCGGGCACCCACGCTGGGGTGCTTTACCCCTCCCAGTCCATGTCCGGCCAGTCCATCCCCATGGCCAATGGCTATTCCGGCACGTTCTATTGGAATGGCTTTGCGTGGACCTCGAATTCCGTGTCGCTGTTGTTTGCGCCCTCCAACCTGCGCTATTCCTCACCGAATTAATGGGGCCGGTTGCGGGTGGCCCGCCCCGACGCCATTCGCGGCCGGGCAGGGCACCGCGGGGGCGGGGATGGTTCTTCGAAACCAGTGCCAAGAAACTGGATATGTTGTCAGCTCGGCGCGCGGGAGCATTATAGCGTGCCACGGGCTTTATGGCGGACCAACCGGCTGGCGGCCCTTTACACCGATTATTGGGCGGGGACGACCGTTCGCTTCCTGGCTGGCCGGGCGCGGACCGGCAGCCTCCAATCCATGGCCGCCCGCTTTCATCCGGAATTGGAAAGGTCGTCGGAACGGGCGGTTGCCAACGGGGCAGGGGATCGTCCGCCGCAAATCATTTCGTGGAATTGGCGCGCGGTTTGGTGGGAGGCCATGCTCCGGCAGAAATTCCAGGTGAGCAGCGGCTCGCCCGTGCCCGCCGCCAATGGCCGGACGCCACCGGTCGGCGGACCTTACCACGGTTTCATCGAAGTCGGACGCCGGTTTGCGGAGCGGGTCCGGGGGGCGCTTCAACGGCGGGCGGATCTGAACGCGGATTCCATCATTTTTGCCTACGATACCGCTGCGCTGGAGGCTTTCGAATGGTGTCATGCCCGGGGTCTCAAATGCATTCTGAACCAAATGGATCCCAGCCGGGTGGAACTTGAGCTGGTTCGCCGGGAAGAGCAGCAATGGCCCGGCTGGGCGGTGTCGGCCAACCCCGTGCCCGAGGCGTACTTTGCCCGCCGGGAACGCGAGTGGGACCTCGCCGCCCGCGTGGTGGTGAATTCTGAATTTTCGCGTCAGGCCTTGATTCGGCAGGGCGTGGCCGCGGGCAAACTTACGGTCATTCCACTTTGCTATGAGGCCAACGGAGCCGGCCGGCCGCTGCCCATTATCCAGCGCCGGCCGGATGAGCCGCTGCGGGTCTTGTTTCTCGGACAGGTGATCTTGCGCAAGGGGATTCAATATTTGCTCGCGGCGGCCCGGCAACTCCAGCGGGAGAATGTCAAGTTCGAGGTGGTCGGTCCCGTCGGCATTTCTCGTGAAGCCGTGGCCTCGGCACCGCCCAACGTCAGCTTTCACGGGCGGGCGGGGCGCGGGCAGGCCGCCGAATTTTACCGTCACGCGCATGTGTTCGTGTTGCCCACCATTTCGGATGGCTTTGCCCTGACGCAATTGGAAGCCATGGCGCACGGGCTGCCCGTCATCGCCACGCCCTGCTGTGGCGAAGTGGTGACGGATAACCTGGACGGCTATGTCGTCCCGCCGCGGGATGCCGGCTCGCTGGCCCGGGCGCTTCAGCGTTATTTGACGGAGCCCGAACTGTTAGGCCGGCAGTCGACCGCGGCCCTGGGCACGGCGCGCCGCTTCACATTTCAACGGCTGGAGGAAGATTTGTCGCGGTTGGAAACCGATTTGTCGAAAGCCTGAGGCAGAACGCATGAACGAACCCCCCAAACCCGCGAACCTCGCGGCGGCCCAACAGGAATACTACACCAGCAGTGCCGCGGCCTATGATCACACGCATGTCAAAATGGACGACGAGCATGCCTTGGGCCTGGCTTACATGGTGGACCTGCTGCGCCGGCATGGCGTGAAGCGCGTTTTGGACGTGGGCTGCGGCACTGGCCGGGCCACCCGCGCACTGCTGGAGGCGGGCTTTGATGTCGTGGGCATCGAGCCGGTGGCGGCGCTGCTGCGGGAGGCGGAGAAAAAGGGGATGCCGCCGGAACGCCTGGTGCAGGGCAGCGGCCTGCAATTGCCCTTTGCCGACGGGAGTTTCGATGCCGTCTGCGAGTTCGGCGTGCTGCACCACGTGCAAACCCCCAACGTGGTCGTCCGCGAAATGCTGCGGGTGGCCAAAACCGCCGTGGTGCTCTCCGATACCAACCGCTTCGGCCGCGGCCGGCTGTTTGCCCGGCTGGGGAAACTGGCGCTTTGCCTCCTCGGCGTCTGGCGGCCGGCCTATTACCTGGCCAAGGGATTCAAATCCTATGATTGTTCTGAGTGCGACGGGATCGCCTTCTCTTACAGCGTCTATGATTCTTTCGGCCTGATTGACGCCTGGGCGGACCGGGTCATTGCCATTCCCACCAAGGTGGAAGGCCGCCGCCTGCACGGCTGGGTGCACCCCTTGCTGACGTCCAGTCATGTGCTCTTATGCGGCGTCCGGGGCAAGGCCATCATGGACCTCAGCATTTTAACGTGATTTCACCGGAAGCGGGATGAAGATTCTTAACCTCATTCAGTGCGCCAACCTCGGGGGGATGGAACAGGCTTCGCTGCGGCTGATGCGCAGTTTGAAGGCCCGGGGGCATGAGTTGCAATTGTTGTCCTTGAATCCCATTGGCGGGCTGGGGCCGCTGCTGCAGGCGGCTGGCATCCCCCACCGGGGCCTGCCCTATGCGGGGCGGGGCGGCTGGCGCATCCTGCCGAGCTTGCATAAAAAACTGCATGATTGCGGTTCGGACGCGCTCATCATGACCGGTCACCATCTGTTGGCCATGCCGGCGCTCGGTGATTTCGCCCGCGGCCGCCGGATCCTGGCCATCCATTTTCATCATGCCGGCGTGAAGCCGGAATGGCAGTGGCGGCTGATTTACCGGCTCGCCTGCTCCCGCTTTCAGGCCATTACTTTCCCGGCCGATTTCATTCGGTGCGAGGCCGAGCGCATCCATCCACCGGTCGCCGCCCTGGCCCATACGATTCGCAATCCCCTCTATATGCCGGCCCTCCCCACCCCGGAGCAGAAACGGGCCGCCCGGCAGGCGCTGGGGTTGCCGGCCGACGGCCCCGTCGTGGGCAACGCCGGCTGGCTTATTCCCCGCAAACGGTTTGATGTTTTTCTCCGCACGGCGGCGGCCGTGGTTGTGCGCTGTCCGGACGCCCGCTTCGTCATCGCCGGTGACGGCGCAGAACGCGTCCGCCTGCAGGCGCTGGCCGCCAGCCTGAACCTGGCCGATCGCGTCACTTGGACCGGCTGGCTGCAAAACATGGAGACCTTTTATCAAAGCCTTGATGTGTTGCTTTTTAATTCAGACTGGGATGCGATGCCCACGACGCCGCTGGAAGCCATGTCTCACGGCGTTCCCGTGGTTGCTTCCCTGCTCAATGGCGGCCTGAAGGAAATCCTGGCTTCGCCGGAAGGCGGGTTCTTGCTCAATCGGCATGATCCGGAAGCCCTCGCGGCTGCCGTCGCCGACCTCCTGCAAAATCCGGCCGCGGCCGCCAAGGTGAGCCGCGCCGCCCGCGAACATGTCCGCATCGCCAGCGATCCAGAGACCATCGCCATTCAGCACGAGGAGCTGTGGCGGCAATGACGGGCTCAAAAAAGATTCGCCATGTTTGAAACCTTGTCCATATTGCCCATTTCCTTTTGGGCGACAGTGGCCGTGCTCGTGGCTGGCGGCGGCTGGGCGGTCCGACAGATGGACAAGGGCCTCGGCATTCCCGTGCTGGCCGTGCTTGGCACTATCGCGGCATGGTATGTGGGGGACGCTTTCTACAACGACTATGCCAACAACCACGCCCACCTGTTCACGCCCGGCACCTTGCAGGGCGCCTGGTGGCAGGTGGCCTGGTTCCTGGCCGTCTTTCTCCTGCTGACTCCGCTGGTTCACCAATGGATCAACCATTCCTGCCGGTTCCGGCGCAGCGGTGTCCTGCAGTTGTTCAATCATGGCATTGACCAGCCGGTCATTCAGCGGCAGTTGAACGCCTTGTTCGCCATCTGCGCTGCAATCTGGACCGTCCTGTTTGTCATTGCGGTCTTCATGCTCAAGGGCGAGGTCATCCATTACCTGTTTCCGTTTGGGGGCTATAAGGCCAGCCCGTGGAGCCATGCGCGCCTCGGGGCGGGCCTCGATTTCCTTTCCATCCTGGGGGTCTATCTGAACCTGCTGGTCGCAGCCATGTTTGGCGTGGTGGCCGCCCTGGCGACTGATAAGCGCATCCGCCGCTGGGCCCTGTTTCTCTGCCTGCTCACCTGGCCGTACTTTATTTTCGACCGCACGCGCAACACCATGCTGGCCCTGGTCATCCCCACCGTCCTCTGCTGGGTCTTCCTGCGCTTGCGCGGCGGCCTGTGGAAAAAACTCGTCATCCTGCTCGCCTGCTATCTCGTGATCAATGCCTGGATGAAGTTTGTCATTTCCAACCGCTCCCAGATGAGTATTGTCGCCGCCTTTGAAGAGAAGGGATTCAATCTCGCCGGCCAGAAGAATGTCCATAACGAGGGCCTGAACATGTTTGAGGAGCTGTGCTGGATCAGCACCTTCCTGGACAATGGTTCCTATCACGTCAACTGGGGCGCGCGTTATTTCGCGGAGTTGATCAATCCCATCCCGCGCAGTCTTTGGCACGGAAAACCGCTCATCGGAATAGACTACGCCATTGTCCGGGGCCAGGGCGGCGCCGGGGCGTCCGCCGCCGGCGTGTATGCCACCATTTCCACCGGCGTCATCGGGGAGGGCGTCGTGAACTTTGGCCGCATTTGGGGGCCGGTGGCCGCGGCGTTTCTGATGAGCCTGTGGGTCGCGGTGCTCGCCCGGTTGGACTTGAATGTCCACGCCCTCGGCCGGCTGCCGCTGTACAGCCTCGGACTCATTTTGACTTTCAACCTGGGGCGGGACATCACCTTGATCACTTTATATCCTTTTGTATTCGGCGTCCTGGCGATCTGGGTGCTGGATCATTTTCATTCGTCTGCCGCTGGCGCGGACCGCTTGCCCGCCGCCGCCGGGGTGCCTGACGGGCGGCCGGCCACCCTCACTCGCCAGCCGGCCTTGCCGTTTGCCTGGCGCGGGCCGCGCCGTGCCTTTGTCGGGAAGCCGTTGCCGGTTTCCCCCCTGCGCAGGCTCCCCGGCACGCCATCGGACGTCCAGCCCCCCGCCACTTGAGCGTCATTCTTCGCTGTAACGTGGAAACCGAATTTCTTCCGCCGCCGCCGGCTATTCAGTCACGGACTGAATCGGCCCACCCCTGCCGGGTGGCCGTCTTGTTCCACCGGTTCGGCCCCTATCATCATGCGCGGCTGAATGCGGCCGGCCGCTTGATGGCCATCTGGGGTCTGGAGGCCTGCGCCATGGAGGATGTTTACGCCTGGTCCAAGGTGGACGGCGCCGAGACCTTCATCCGCATCACCCTCACCGGCCACGATGCCGGTGGCCGGCAGTGGGAATGCGAGCTGCAACAGAAAATGTGGCAGGCGCTGGACGAGATCAAACCAACTGTCGTCGTGGTCAACGGCTGGTCCGCTCCCGACGCCTTGAGCGCGCTCTGGTGGTGCGCCCGGGCCGGCATCCCCGCGGTGGTCATGTCCGAAAGCACCGTCTGGGACGAACGACGCGTCGCTTGGAAGGAATGGATCAAAGGCCGGCTCGTCCGGCTCTGTTCGGCCGCCCTCGCCGGCGGTTCCCCGCACGTCGCCTATCTGGTGCGCCTCGGCCAGCCCCGGGACCGCATTTTCCAGGGCTACGACATTGTGGACAACGGGTACTTCGCGGCCGGCGCCGATGCCAGCCGCCAGAATGCCGAAACCCGCCGGCAGCTCGGCCTGCCCGAAAAATATTTCCTGGCCAGCTCCCGTTTCATCGCCAAGAAAAATCTCTTCCGGCTACTCGATGCGTATGCGCGTTATCGCGGGCTCGCGGGCGCCGTCGTCACGCCCCATGCTCCCGGCGAAATCTGGGATCTGGTCCTCCTCGGCGACGGCCAGCTCCGCGATGCGCTCAACTCGCACGTCTCGGCTTTGAACCTGCGCGACCACGTGTTGCTGCCGGGGTTCAAGCAGTACGATGAATTGCCACGCTTCTTCGGGTTGGCCGGGGCGTTCGTCCACGCCAGCACCACCGAACAATGGGGCCTGGTGGTCAATGAGGCCATGGCCTCCGGCTTGCCCGTCCTGGTTTCCAACCGCTGCGGTTGCGCGCAGGACCTGGTCCAGGAGGGCGTCAACGGTTTTACCTTCGATCCCGGCAACGTCGAGCAACTGGCCGGGCTCCTGCTCAAGGTCTCCGCCGCCGGTTTTCCGCTGCGCGACTTTGGCCTGCAAAGCCGGCGCATCATTGCCGATTGGGGGCCGGAACGTTTTGCCCAGGGGCTGCGCGGCGCCGTGGGCGCGGCGCAGGCACATCCGCGGCCGCCGGCGGGATTGCTGGATCGCATGCTGCTGCGTCTGGCGCACGTGTCGCTCATTTCTGACGTGCTGAAGACCTGACCGACTGCCCGGAACTGTTTCTTCCCAGGAAAAACCATCCGCATTCCCAATGCTCAAATCCGCACATTTGACCGGCCCCGTGTCCCGAAAGGCCGGGGGATTGTTCGACGCCCTGCTGCGTCTGACGCAATCCGAGCACCGGGAGGGAGTGAACGTGAAAGTGTTCGGCTTGTGGGATGAGCAGACCGCGGCCGATCTTCCCGCGTGGCAGCCGGTCCCCGTTGCCGCCTTCCAGCCGTCCTGGCCCAGATCCCTGGGCAGTTCGCCGCGCTTCTCCGAAGCGCTCCAAGCCTTCGCGCCGGATGTCAGCCATACGCATGGTCTCTGGCGCTATTCCAGCATCGCCGCCATCAATTACAGCCGGGCCACGCGCCGGCCTTATCTGGTCTCTCCCCACGGCATGCTCGATCCGTGGGCGCTGCAGCAATCGCGCTGGAAAAAACGGCTTGCCTACCGGTGGTTCGAGCGCGAACACCTCCGCGGCGCCCGCTGCCTCCGTGCCTTGTGCGTCTCTGAAGCCCAATCCATCCGCCGGCTCAAGCTGGCGAATGACATCGCGCTCATCCCGAACGGCATTGACCTGCCGGAAGCACCCACCTCCGCGCCGCCGCCGTGGCAGGATGCCCTTGAGCCGGGCAAAAAGGTGCTGCTGTTCTTGAGCCGGATTCATCCGAAAAAAGGCCTCGTCAATTTGCTGCAGGCCTGGGCCAAAAACCTCCAGTCAGCCAACGGCCACCCGGCGTCTGCCGAATGGGTGCTGGCGGTCGCCGGTTGGGATCAGGGCGGGCACGAGGAGCAACTCAAGCGGCTGGCCGCCGAACTCGGGCTGGCCTGGGCCGACCTCCGCACGCAGTCTTTCGCCAACGGCACGGCGCGCGGCGGAACCTCCCCCCGGCGCGCCTGTTCCGTGCTGTTCCTCGGGCCGCAATTTGGCGACGCCAAGGCCGCGTGCTATCGGGATTGCGACGCGGTGATTCTGCCGTCGTTCAGCGAAGGCCTCCCCATGGTCGTGCTCGAGGCTTGGGCCAATTCCAAACCCGTCCTGATGACGCCCGAGTGCAATCTCCCAGAAGGCTTCGCCGCCGGCGCCGCCCTCAAGGTGGAAGCCACCGCCGCCAGCCTCACCGCCGGCTTGGGCGAGCTGCGCCACATGACCGCTGCGGACCGTTTGGCCATGGGCGGACACGGCCGCGACCTCGTCGTCGAGCAATTCACTTGGGCCCGGGTGGCCGGCGAGTTACAGTCGGTGCATCGCTGGATTCTGGGCGGGGGACCGAAGCCGCCGTGCATTTTGGATATTTGAAACCTTGCGCGCCGCTACTTTTCACATCTTGAACGAATCCCTTTCCAGCGACTATGTCCCGCCCGTTTCCGCGGCGGTGGATTTGTCGCGCTATACGGTGGGCGAATTTGATCGCGGGGCGGGCGTGGTGAAGGAAGGCCTCTGGCTGATCACCAGCCTCCTTTTGTTCCGCCTGTGTCCGTTCAGCTTTTCGGCGTTGAAACGGGCGGTGCTCCGCGCCTTCGGGGCCACCATCGGCGCGAATGTCACCATCAAGCCGCGCGTCAACATCACCTTTCCGTGGAAGCTCGCGGTGGGCAACCACGTCTGGCTTGGCGAGGAATGCTGGCTCCTGAATTTGGAGCGCGTGGTCATCGGCAACCACGTCTGCATCTCCCAGCGCGCCGTCTTGTGCACCGGCAGCCACAATTACAAGCAGTCCACCTTCGATCTGATCACCCGGCCCATCACGCTGGAGGATGGCGCTTGGGCCGGCGCCGGCAGTTGGATTGGCCCGGGCGTGGCCCTCGGCTCGCACGCGGTTTTGACGATGGGGTCCGTGGCCACGCAAAACCTGGCGCCGCACGGCATCTACCAGGGCAATCCGGCCCGGCTGGTGAAACAGCGCGTCATTGCTTCGCAACCGCTCAACCCTTAACCCGGGAGAGTTGAATGAATATGGTGAATCCCAAAACCCCAGCCTCCGCCTCCGTTATCAGCCGGACTCAAGCATTGCCGCCCAGCCGGAGCCGCGCTGGGTGGCCATGGCTGTGCCTGCTCCTGCCGCTGGGCTGCCTCTGGTTCCATTTGGTGGACAACCTCCGCCTCGAATGGTCCACCAACCCCCAATACAGTTACGGCTTGGTGGTGCCGCTGCTCGTCGCCGGCCTGCTGTTGCGCCGCTGGCAATCCGCGACTTCCAGCCGCCCCGCTTCCGTCGCGGCCAATCCCTGGCCGGCGCTCGCGTTTTTTGGACTGCTCGCGTTTCTCTATCTGCCCACCCGGCTTATCGACGCGGCCACTCCGGAATGGCGCCCGCTGCAATGGTGCCTGGCGCTGGAAGTCATCGGCCTGACCCTTTACGCCGCCTATCTCGCTGGCGGCACCGCGTGGCTCCGCCAAATCGCCTTTCCCGTGGCGTTTTTCCTCGTCGCCGTCCCGTGGCCCTCGCCCATCGAAACCCCCATCATCCAGGATTTGAGCCGCATGAACGCCGCGCTGGTGGTGCTCGTTTTGGGCGTGGTCGGCGTGCCGGCCATCCAGCACGGCAACGTCATCGAGGTCAGCACCGGTGTAGTCGGCATCAACGACGCCTGCAGCGGCATCCGCTCCCTGCAATCCAGCCTGATGATTTCCCTCTTTCTGGGTGAATTCTTCCGGCTCGGGTGGCGGCGCCGCCTGCTGCTGGTGCCCATCAGTATCGCTCTGGCCATGGCGCTCAACTTGTGCCGCACCTCGTTGCTCACTTGGCTGACCGCCAAAAAAGGCATCGGCGCCATCGCTGAATATCACGACGAGGCCGGCATGACAATTCTCCTGGTTTGCAGCGCCCTCCTGTGGGGCATCGCCTGGTGGCTCAAGCGCCGGCCGGTGCCTGCCCGCGTTGAGTACTTATCCGCCGTGCCCCCCGCCCACGCCGCCAACGGCGACGCCGGCGCGGCGAACCGCCGGCGAGCCGTCCGTTTTGGCATCGGGTTGCTCGCTTGGGTGGTGGCAGTGGAGGGCGGGGTGGAACTCTGGTACCACATTCGCGAATCCCATTTGCAGCCCGGCCCGAACTGGGCGGTGAAATTGCCCGATCAGAATCCCACTTACAAGGAGCTGCCGTTCACCCGGGAGGAACATGAGCTGCTGCGGTTCGATGACGGCTGCCAAGGCGCTTGGAACGAGCCGGACGGCACCACTTGGCAGGCTTTCTACTATGACTGGCTGCCCGGACGCGTGGCCGGCTATCTGGCCAAGCGCCACACGCCGGACATCTGCATGACCGCCACCGGCTACAAACTGCTGTCCGGCCCGGACCTGATGGTGCTCAACGTAAAACAGCTCGAGCTGCCGGTGCGCCATTACGTTTTTGCCGGTGCCAGCGGACCCATGCAGGTTTACCAATGCCACTGGGAGGCCGGCATGGGCAGGAATACTTATACCGCCGATGAATCGTCCCGTTTCAATCTCATCCGCGGCATCTGGGCCGGCCGGGGCAACCACGGTCAAAAGGTCCTCGAAATCGTCATCAGCGGATGTGACAACGCCGAACTGGCCCAGCAGGCTTTGGTGCGCCGGCTGGATGATATAATCGCGATCCAAGACTAGCCTTTGCCCGCGACGTACGCTTGCCATGAGAATCTTGCTCCTCAACCAGGTCTTTTATCCCGATGTGGTTTCCACGGCCCAACATCTGGCCGATTTGGCGGCCGCCCTGGTGGAACGCGGTCATGCCGTGACGGTGGTCAGTAGCCGGCGAGCCTATGAACATCCGGAAACTGTATTTCCCGCCCGCGAGACGTGGCGCGGCGTCGAGATCATCCGCGTGTACTCCACCCGCTTTGGCAAGACCGCCCGATGGCGCCGGGCGGCCGATTTCGGCAGCTTTCTCCTGGCCAGTTGCCTGCGCCTTGGGTTCCTGCCGCGGCACGACGTGGTCGTGGCCCTTACCACGCCGCCGCTCATTTCCTTTCTCGGCGCCTGGCGCGCGCTCTTCTGGCGGGCCCGGTTCGTCTATTGGGTGATGGATTTTAACCCCGATGAGGCCGTGGCCGCCGGCTGGTTGCGGGCGGGTTCCGTAACCGCCCGGTTCCTGGAACGCATCTCCCTGTTCAGCCTCCGCCGGGCCGACGAAATCATCGCCCTCGACCGCTTCATGCGCGATCGCATCGTGTCCAAGCAAATCCCGGCCGCGAAGGTTTCGGTCATCCCCCCCTGGTCGCATGACTTGCAAGTCGCCTTTGATCCCGCGGGTCGCCGGGAGTTCCGCGCTGCGCATGGGCTGGAGGACAAATTTGTGGTGATGTACTCCGGCAACCACAGCCCCGTCCATCCGCTGGAAACCCTGATGCAGGCAGCGGAGCAGCTTCGTGCCGAAAAGGATTTGGTCTTCGCTTTCATTGGTGGCGGCAGCCAGTTCCGGCGTGTCCGGGCCTGGGCCTCTCAAAACCCCAATACGCTTTGCCTGCCGTACCAGCCGCTGAACCGCTTGTCCGGCTCCCTCTCCGCCGCGGACGCCCACGGGGTGATCATGGGCGATGCCATGCTCGGCCTGGTGCATCCCAGCAAGATTTACAACATTCTGGCGGTGGGGGCACCCGTCATTTACATCGGGCCGGAACCCAGCCATATCACCGAACTGCTTTCCGGCCTCAAGTCGCGCCATCCCTGGGTGGGGGTTCGTCACGGTGCCGTCGGCGAACTCGTGCGGAAGCTGCAGGCATTGCGTGAGGAAAGCGCTGCTTGGGACCGCCGGCCGCCGGCCGAAGTGCAAACCCAATTTTCGCACGCCGCGCTGCTGCCGCGGCTGATGAACTTGATAGAATCCCCGGCGCACCCGGGGCTGCAATCCGCGCCGGCGCGGTGCGGTTGATCGCCTCCGCCTGAAACCCTCGGAAGTACGACGCTTATGTTTGGTGACTTAGACAAATATCTCATGGTTTTTCTGGTCGGCCTGCTTACGACCTATCTCCTCACCCCAGTGGTGCGGGCCTTGGCCACGCGCTACGGCGTGGTGGACCTTCCGGACGCGCGGCGGCCGCATAAACGGCCCACGGCCCGCGGCGGTGGGCTGGCGGTCGTCATCGGCGTTCATGCCGCCTGCCTCGTGGCGGTCCTGTTCCCGTGGCCGCAATTGGCCGGCGCCATCAACATCGCCCAGTGGCGCTACTTCGCCCTGGCCTCGCTAATCCTGACGGTGGTCGGTGTGGTGGATGATATCCGCGGATTGAAGCCCCTGCTCAAACTGGCCGGCCAGGTGGCGGCCGCCTCGGTGATGTGCCTTTCGGGCACCCGCTTCGGCCTTCTACTCGGTCATCAATTGCCCGTGCAACTCGATTGCGTGCT
>Ga0182030_10017575_pt1 | contig 13788 bp, 11 predicted proteins | sample 812S3MmetaG_FD_121299 | JGI IMG/M metagenome (GOLD analysis project Ga0182030, IMG submission 121299) | Permafrost microbial communities from Stordalen Mire, Sweden - 812S3M metaG (Illumina Assembly) | ecosystem: Environmental > Terrestrial > Soil > Wetlands > Permafrost | place: Sweden... | reverse complement strand
CGACTTCGTGCGACAGTTGAAGGGCAAGCTGACCATTGACGCCCGCAAGGACAGATCCAACAAACGGCTGTTGGAGCTGATTAACAAAACGAATCAGTTCAACCTGAACGGCACGCGCATCAGCGAGGGCGACTGGCAGCGTCATCTGGACGATGCGAGCGGCTTTGCCGTGGGCGTTTCCTACGAGGATCGCTTCGGGCCCCTGGGGGTGATAGCCGTAATGGCTGGGCGGCAGGAAGGCGAGGTGGCAGAAGTCACCAGTTGGGTGCTGAGCTGCCGGGCCTTCTCACGTAAGATCGAGCAGCACATGCTCGACTACCTGTTTCAGGCGCGCGGCGTGACGGCCGTCCGGCTGGCTTTCCAGCCGACTGAACGGAATGGCCCGATGCAGGAATTCCTGCAGTCCTTCGGCTTGGACTGCCACTCGAATGGCGAATTGGATCTATCCAAGAGGCAGGTCCTAAGCGTGCAAAACGCGTTACCGCACGAGGTTCGAAGGCTAGAGAATGATTGATATAGAAACCAGAGTTTCCGATTGCTTTGCCAATGCATTTCCTGGGCTCTCGCAGGCCGAGATTAAGCAGGCGAGCCACGAATCGCTGGCGCGGTGGGACTCCGTGGCACACGTCACGTTAATCTCGGCGTTGGCGGAGGAGTTTCACTGTGAGCTGGATGAAGAGTTACTGGAGAATTTGACCTCCTACAAACTGATCGTCGACTACTTCGGGTCTAATTCCACTCAGGATTGAAGGGTCGTTCACGACCAGAGACTGCCAGAGCTATCGCGCAGGAAAGAAGAATCGCCTTCCATCATCTGGACGCGCAAGTTCTGGGTGGGAAGACCACGCTTGCTGCAATCCAGCAGGTGTAATTCCGAACTACCGCGATGGTGGAATCCGCAAGCTTCAATCGACTGCCGCGTCACTGGGTCGCTGCACATGGTGGCGACCTCGGTTACTTCTCGGTAACGCCGGGCCTCCTGGACCGCCAGAAGATGGAGAGCGCGCCAGTCAGCTGCATCGCTCGAATCAACCCAGGACTCGACGATTCGGGCCTGGCAACCGACGAGGGTTAGCAGAAAATAGCCTCGCGTCACGTTGTTCTTTTCCACTACGTTCAGTTTGAAATCGACGGCTGGACAGCGAAGATAATAGTGCAGGCTAGCTGTCGAACGCTCAAAAACCGCCGATCCCGGCGATGCGGAGGGCCGGGAGAACGCAGTAGAGTCGAGTTGATTCGCCGCAACCGGCCGGGCCTTCCATCCAGCCGGTATCGCCGAGGGCGCCCGGAGAGACCAAAACAGCGCGCGGGCGAACCGGGCGCCCGCTCGCCAGTCTGATTTTCGCTCGGCCAGCAGACGCCGGAGGGGACGTAGGGGGCGGACGTACCGGTTGACCACTCCGACTTTCTTCGCGCCGAGCGCCGGAAAAATTCTGAGCGTCATCTCTGAGCCGCCGACGGCCATCACGGCATCCGCCATCTTACCGATCTGTTTCATCAGCATCACGCCGCCCCCCACGGATTTCGCGTCCGCCGCCCAGTCAATGATGCGGACTACCTTAATTCGATGGCCTTCCCACGCGCAGGTCAACGGAACTACGGCGCCGTGGGCCATGATCTCCCCATTCTGGACCATCACATAGCTCCGCGAATCCGGCCAATCGCACCACTCATCCCAATACTTCCAACTCATATATCTTGCCTCGATCAGTGGATTTTCTGGCCCAATATCGAAGGTCTTTCTTAGTAGGATGGCGATCGCGGCCGCGTCGTCGGGAGATGTCGAACGGAATTGCGATTTCATGGCTTATGAAAACCGAACGTCAACCCCACGAGATACCGGGCCATTCTCGCATTTTGGTCAAGCGGACGGCGAATGATAGACGTGACCTTTGTCCATGGTACAACGTAGCTCTTCTGCCGGGATGGCGGCGTCCGCGGTTTGCACCCCCATTGAAGCCGTCTGGTGATCACTTGCATCGAAGCAGTGCTGAGGCAGGCGGGACGCGACCTAGCAGGGTTACGCCCAAGTGGGGGCGTCACTTGAAAATGGCCGGGGAACGGGCCGCTGAAGGCGCAAAATCACATGGGTTTTTTGGCTAAGGTACCGCGGCAAGGTTAGCAATCGCATCGGTCATGCCGAAAGACTACGGTTCCACGTCGGCCGCTTAGCCTTCCAGTCAGCCTTGCTTCTGCCAGTAAACGGCGCGCTCATCGATGCGACAAACGTCTTCCTTAATGCCGTGCTCGGCGCGAAATTCGTCTATCGCCCGCCGACAATCCGGGAGGTTCTGGTAATCATCGAAGATTGCATACCCCCCAGGAGAGAGCGCGGAATAGAGGTTTCGAAGGACGTCCTTGGTGGATTGGTAAAGATCCGCGTCAACCCGGAGGATCGATAAGGAACGAACTGGCGCTTTGGGCAGGGTTTCGGCGAAGAATCCCTTTAGGAACACCACCTGTTCGTCGAGCAGACCGTATCGGGCGAAGTTGTCTTTCACACTTGCCAGGGAAATGGCCATATCTCCCCTCCGCCAGTCAAAGGTCTCGCTCTGTGTATCAATTGCCGGAAGGCCGTCAAAGGAGTCCGCTACCCAAACCTTCCGATCGGTCACCTGGTACGCCATCAACACCGCTCGCATGAATATGGTCATTCCACCGCGCCAGACACCCGCCTCGATGAGATCGCCCGGAATGTTCCGGGTGATTACGTCGACGATGCATCGCTGCATCTGGTCGAGTTGGCGTGTCCCGAGCATGGTCTCTGCGTCCTCAACTCGATTGCTGGCCGCATGCCCCGATTCGAGGTAATCCTTAGCGGACGACGCTACCAGACGCACGGCCTCCAGGCCAAAGCGAGCTGCGAGGTGGTTGAAATGGTAAAGGAGCCGCGATTTTGGCCCGTGCGGCAAGATCGTGTGCCGCTCCATTCCCTTCGCGATGAGGGCTCGGGTTAACACCTTTTTCATCAAATCGAGATACAACTCAGGGGGATCCCGAGGCGCAGGCTGCGTGTGAACCGAGAGAATGACATTAGCAAGTTGCGGCTTCGTGGACATTGAATACAGAATATCGCGATTGGTGGTCCCAGTCATTGCGGCGTGGGTACGGTCACCCTTGACCGCTACCACCGGGCCTTCATACAGTCTGCCGAAAGGACACCGACTGTACTCGACATTCGTCCTGTACGCCACCGAAGAAAACTGAGCCATTCAGCGGCTACGCAGGCTTGCCGAAAGAGACTTTCGGCTGGCTGAAGACCATCGCGCCGGTGCGCAGAGTCCGCAATCGGGGCGTCGAGAAGGTGGGCTGGACATCACGTTCGGCGTCGCCGCTTACCTGGAGCGCCCGTTAGGAGCGCAGATGCCAATGTCGGAGCACGCCGCCCCCCACGGCACGGAGCGCGCGATACAGGTTTTGGAGCGTGACTCTCGGGTCTCGAAAATCGACGTCATAAAACTCCACGGCCCGGAAGTAAGGGCCCCACCAGCGACCCCAGGTAGTCAGTCCTGCCTGGAGATACGGCCCGAAGCCCGCCGCATCGCCTCCCAGGTTAATGTGTCGGAAGTCAAATCGAGTGGCCTGCATGGGCGCCGGGGACCTACCAATCCGGTCCAGATAGTGCAGCCAACCGACCTCCACTCCTGTGTAGATCGAACAATCGCCGGTCCCGCTAAAACGGGGATTCACTTCAATCAGCCGGACACACCCGTCCCGCGCGTCCCGCTTGACTTCGATCTCGCAAAGGCCGACGTAGCCAATCTCCCGCAGAAAGCGGTCACAGAGGCCGGCAATCTCCTCGTCCACCACCGGTTCCACAAGACTAGCCGACCCGAATTGAATCGGGTGACAGCGGAACTCGCGGACCACACAGTAACCCAGACGTTCTCCGCCGCTCCCGTAAACCGACAGATAGCAGAACTTCGCGTCGTCGCCACCCACGATGAGTTCCTGTACGATCGCACTTGGCTGAACTGGCTCCACGCACCGGTAAAGAACCCGCAGTCGTTCTGCCGAATCGGCCATTGCCACCTTCTTGCCCCGGAGAGGATTCTCCGCTGGGAGTGCCTCCCATTTGCGATGGGTCAGCGGTTTTAGAAGACAGGGGAATCGTGCCTCGTTGCAAAATTCGTCCAGATCCTTGGCGGATTCAATATAGGCGAAACGCGGGCTCGGCAAGCCAGCTCTTCGAGCCAACGCGTACTGCTGTTCCTTGGTGACTAGCTTTGCCTGTAACTCAACCGCGGTATGAGAGAAATTATAGTATCCCTGAAGTTCGGCGGCATGTCGGCCCAACGCATCAACGAACATGTCGGCCGCAGGGATGAATACGGGCTTCGATCCCTGCTTCTCTGAGAGGGACTGCATGAACGCGACCCACTGTGCCGGCTCGACGTCAGGATCAGGGCACAGATAGGACTTACCATATCGGGAGCGAAAACCGGGATTACTCGGAACGCAATCGACTCCAATCGCCCGAACCCCGCGCCGCCCGAGGTCCCGCATCAGATTCAGTCCGGTCTGGAACACGCTGCCAACGACCACGGGTGGCCAGTCGGCTTCTGCTCGCTGCGGCATCGTCGGCGTAGGCGGTGTGCGGGCTGAATTCACCGATTCGTACCAGCTTTCCAATACACTCTACCATATGAATTTCCGCGACAAACTCGTGCATGGCCGCGTTGCCATTCCGGGCGTCGGAACACCGACTCGTGTAAGGGGCGAAGACACCATTACATCGCTGTCCAGGCCTCCCGATAGCGCGATGAGCTATGGGGAAGTTGGATTCGAATCCGGCCATCCGCGGCGGTCAAAAAGCGCGCAGCCGAATCGTAACGTAGATCGCCACTACGGAGAAAACGGAAACCAGCACCGCCCTGGGGGCCCAGTTCACCACCGGCAGGTCGATTTCCGGAAACTGCGTCCGCCGCAAGCAGATCAGCACGGCGGCCAGGGCGAGGATAATGTAAAGCGTCTGCTGGTACGTGCGGGACAAGAACCAGGCAGTTGCCAGAAAAGTGTACAACCCCGCGCGTACCGCATTGAGACAGCGTGAAAAATCGGCATCATCCGGTGTCACCACGGGGATTTTATTCATGGCCTCCAACCCCAGCACACTGGTAACAATGAGGGCAATCCAGGGAAAATAGCCGAAGAATCCATTCTCCGCAAAGCACAGCACAAACGAATTATGCGCCGTCAGATCGTTGTATTCGGTGAACCTGTTAAAGCCGACTCCGAATAGCGGGTTGGTGCGAAGCTGCGAAATGCCGGAACCCCAGGCCATTACGCGGCCTGCGGCTGAGCCTTCATGCAGCGAGATATCCCCTCCGCGGCCGAAACCCGCGATGATGAAGAGAGCGAACATGCCCCCGGTAAGGATGGCGGCTTTCTTCAGACCCTTGCGCCGCGAAAACATCGTGAAGGCGATGGCCGCCAAACCGAAAATTGCGCCGCGGGATCCGGTCAGGTAGATGGTGAAGATCAGGATGGAACCGGGGATCAATACCGATGTAAGATTTCGGATGGGGTTGCCCTTTCTCCAGGCCACACCCAGGAAGGCCAACCCGATCAGCAGGAACTGCGCAAAATCGTTGGGATCCGAGAGGACGCCGTAGCCCATGACGCGTAGGAATAGGGCGTCGGGCGGCCCGTAGCTCAACACCAGTTTATCGGCCTGAAAACCCGTGAAGCGGGCGGCAATCGCCTCCAGCGCCATCACCACGGCGCATAGCGAGATCACCCGGCAGAAAAGGGAGATCCGCTTCAAGCTGTAGGCGTTCATAACCACCAGCAAATAGACGCCGACAATCAACGCAAAATCCAGAAACGCGGCGAGAGAGCCTCCCAGGTAACCCTTCGTCAACATCGACATTACAATCGCAAACCAAAAAACGCCCATCAGCACGGTCTGCGTGGACTTCAACCCACCCCGGTTCATGTCGAAAGTGATCAAGGAAATGAGAACGGCGGTGCCCAGGATGAAAATTTGAATATGGACGGGCGCCAGGGCCGGTATCAGTTCGGCAGGCGAAAAGTAGCCCAATGAAATGCTCAACAGTGTCAGGAAAAGAGCCATGGCGCGCGGTGTGCTACCCAAGTATAAGGCAGTTGCTGCCGCAAGCGCCACGCGCGCCAGGTCAAACCGGGGCTGCTCACTGGCGCGGAGGTAGTGCCGAAGATCCGGAATTGGGGCCGCGCATCAGAGCTGAAGAATCGACTACTTCGAAGTTGGCGCCGGTTACCTTTCTCATCTCTTCCACCAGTGGGTCTATCTTCCAGTTGGGGCTGGGCGCGCCGGAAAAGAACCAGGCCCCACCGTTATCCGAGAGGACGATCCCGTATTTTTTCATGGCACGCAGGATCACCTGAGCTTCTTTGGAGAAGCCGGAGATATCGAAATCGGCACGGAGCCGCAAGCGTAGACCCATCGGCGGCAGGGCCGGATCGGAGTCGCGCGAAGCGTAGTGGCGCGCCGGCCAGATGTAGGCGCGCTGCGTCTTGGGCGTGCTAAAGCGCAGGGCGTGGCGAATCTCGCCGGCCGCCACTTCCTCATATCGCACCAAACCGGGAAAGATGGGTAGTCCCGCGGCATCTGCCGAAGTCCAGCCATCGGGGCGCAAGCTGTCGGAGCGCAAATCGTAGTACGCGGCGGAATCGGCACTCCAGCCACCGCCAGGCATGGGCCGCGCGGCATACAGTTCGTAGAGACGGCACGCACCCTGATCGACAATTAAGAGGTGGCTATCGCCTGCCCCTCCGCCTTCCAGCAACGGGCGGGCGGGAATCGGAACCGGTCCCGTATCGCTCTCCGCCGGCGGCACGCGGAGTGGAACTTTGGCCGCACTGCCGGAGACCAGGTTGTAGGGAATTCCCGAATTCGGGCTATTGGCAAAGTCCGGATGAAGAGATTTCTCGGGACCCATATTGTGGACGTAGAGGGAAGAACGGGAGTCGAGCGGCAACGTATCGACTGGCATATTCCAGAAGTTGTCGGAGGGGAATGCCGGACAATTGCCGATGGACGGCGCTCCGGGTGGCGGGGCGGCGCCGGCCGGAGCGGGCGGGATGACGGCGGCCGTATCGGGTCCATGCATGAGGCTGGTTTCATCCACCACTTCAAAATCCGCACCTTTGATCTTGCGGATCTCTTGCAGCAACCCATCCTCATCCCACTGGGGATCAGGCGCACCCGATAAGAACCATTCCCCACCGTTGTCGGCGACAAACATTCCGTATTCCTTGAGAGCACGCAGGAGGACTTGAGCTGGTTTCGAGAAGCCGGAGATATCGACACTCGCCTTGAGACGCACTCGCAGGCCCATGGGCGGCAGCGCCGGGTTGGAGTCGCGCGATGCCTGATGCCGCGCCGGCCAGATATAGGCGCGCTGGGTTTTGGGCGTGGTGAAGCGCAGTGCGTGGTGGATTGCGCCGGCCTCCACTTCCTGGTAGCGAACGAGGCCGGGAAAAATCGGCAGACCAGCCGCGTCGGCCGAGGTCCACACCTCCGGACGCAACGCGTTCGACCGCAAGTCGAAGTAGGCTGCGGAATCGGCCTTCCAGCCTCCACCCTGGATAGGGTGGGCATTGTACAGTTCATAAAGCCGGCACGTATCCTGATCGATCACCAGCAGGTGACTGTCGGCTTGGCCACCCTGTTCGAGGACGGCGTTGGGAGGGGTGGGAACCGGTCCGATATCGCTTTCGTCGGGAGACACCTGCACCATCTGTTTGGGCGCATGATTCGAAACCACGTTAAAAGGAATGCCGGACTTCATATCTCGCCCAAAATCGGCATGCAACGGTCTTTCCGGTAGCATGGAACGGATGTAGAGCGCCGAATGCGAATCGGCGGGCAGGTTGTCCACGCGGGTATTCCAAATATTGTCGGCGGGCAGGACGGGGCAGCGGCCAATCATCGGCGTGGGGGCTCCGGACGAAGGCTCGGCCGGTTGAATCGCGGTCGCGGTGGCGTCGGAAATCATCAGCGACGTATCGGCGACCGCCTCAAAGTTCGAGCCTGCAATGCGGCGCATCTCGGTAGCCATCCCATCGCTGTCCCAGTGAGGGTCGGGAGCTCCGCTGATGAACCACGGGCTGCCGTTGTCGGCCAGAATCATGCCGTATTTTTTCAGTGCGCGGAGAATCACCTGCGTGTCCTTGGAAAATCCGGAGATATCGAAATCCGCTCTTAGACGCAGGCGCGTTCCCATGGGAGGCAGCGCCGAGCTGGTGTCGCGTGAAGCGTAATGCCGCGCCGGCCACACGTACGCACGTTGCGTCTTGGGTGCGCTGAAGCGCAGGGCGTGACGGATTTCACCGGCCGCCACTTCCTCATAGCGAACCAGGCCGGGGAAAATCGGCAGCCCGGCCGCGTCGGCCGAGGTCCAGCTATCCGGCCTTAACTGGTTCGTGCGCAAATTAAAGTGCGCGGCCGAGTCGGCGCTCCAACCGCCGCCCGGCAGAGGTTTGGCGGCATAGAGCTCGTAGAGACGGCACGCATCCTGGTCGACGATCAGCAGGTGACCATCGCCTCCACCTTCCACTAGGGGATTCGCCGGAACGGGCACCGGCGCGGTGTCGCTCTCCGACGACGCCGCTTTGATAGTGGTCAGGGTCTGATTACCGGAAACCACGTTAAAGGGAATGCCGGACTTCGGATCGCTGCCGAAATCCGGATGCAGCGTCTGGTCGCGGCCGATGCTCTGAATGTACAGTACGGAGTGCGGATCGAGCGGCAGGTTATCTACAGGCGTATTCCAGATATTGTCGGACGGAAAAACCGGACACCCTCCCAAGTGGGGATTGGTCCCGGAAGAGCCCGCCGGTTTGCTGGCGCTCCGCGGAACCGGCCCACTTTGCCCGGCGCATACCGAGCAAAAGGCGATCCCTGCGACCAAAAGACAAGATGTAATCCGTGCCATCTGCTCCTCCTGTGGCGGATCTTCCTCCGCCCCGGACTATTGTCGCATCTGGCTGGCCAGCGCCGGCTACGATTGCACCAGCACCTGGCTGCCGGCGAAATCAAATCGGAAGCGGACCTCGCGCAACCCGGCTGCCGTCATCACGTGCCGGAGGCGAGTCTTGTCCTCCGTGTAGAACATCAGGAACCCGCCGCCGCCGGCGCCGATCAGTTTGCCCCCCATCGCGCCGTTGGCCCGCCCTAACTCATAGTAAGAGTCAATCTGCGAGTTACTCATCCCCTGCGTGCGCTTCTTCTTGTGCTCCCAGTGGATGTGCATCAATTCGGCGAAGCGGCGCAGATCGCCGCGCTCCACGGCGGCCTTGCCCTCAAATGCCAGATCCTTGATGAAGTGCAGGTTGTCCAGCATGCCCTGGTCTTTCTTGCGGCTGCGCGAATCCTGGTCCTTCAGGATGTTCGAGGCGCTGCGCGTATACCCGGTGAAGAAGAGAATCAGGTTGTCTTCCAATGTGTGCAGGGTTTCCGGCGCCATGCGAAGCGGTTCCGCCTCCACCTGCCCGTCCGGCTTGAACGTAAGACAGGTAATGCCGCCAATCGCAGCGATGTACTGATCCTGCTTGCCGATAGGCTCTCCCAGAAGGTCCAACTCAATATGGCATGCCTGTTCGGCCAGTTCCCGCGCCGGCACCGAGTTTTTTTTCAGGCAGTGCAGCGCGCACAGCAGAGCGGTGGTGAAACTGCCCGACGAACCCAGGCCGGTTCCCGCGGGAATGTCCGACATGCTGGTGATTTCCAGATGCGGATGTTCATCGGTTCCCACCAGTTTCAAAGCTTCGCGCACGATCGGGTGCTTGATCTCCTCCACCGTCTTGACAACTTCCATCTTCGAGTATTTGAGGATAATTTCCTCGGAGAAAGGTTCGTGCAGGGTGATGTAAACGTACTTGTTGATAGCCGCCGAGATCACAAACCCCGTATGTTCGCGGTAGTAAGACGGCAGATCGGTTCCTCCGCCTCCTAATGAGATTCGCAGCGGACTACTAGTGATGATCACGTCGAGGCTCCTGATAGCTGGTTTCCAAAGAACAGCCCATTGTACGCAGAATGCCCGGGCTCCCACAACAGAAACGGGCCTCCCGGCTGTCAGTGCATGGCCGTCATGAGCGCCGGCGCACCAGTGGGGGCGCCAGAGGGCCGGGCCAGCCCGGCAAAGGCGTTATACTACCCGTATCGTTCTGGAGCCACCGAACCACTTCCTCATGAGCCCAATCTCCGCCATCGACGTCGATCGACAGCCACGGGCCGCGCTTGCCGGGCGATGCTTGTATTACATGTCGATGATGCGCGAAATTGAAGACCGCATTGAGCGCAAACTCTACCGGCAAGGAAAAATCCTGGGCGGCGTCTACGTGGGCCGCGGACAGGAAGCCATTCCGGTGGGGACGGCGCTGGCGGCGCAGGCTCAGGACATCATGCTGCCGGCGCATCGCGACCTGGCGGTGTTCCTGGTGCGCGGTATTTCGGCGAGCCGAATTCTTGCCCAATACATGGGACGCGAAGGCGGCCTGACGCGAGGACGCGACGGCAACATGCACATGGGCGATCTGAACCACGGGATTGTGGCCATCATCAGCGCGCTGGCCGCCACGGTACCCGTGGCCGCCGGCGTTGCCCTCGCGCTGCGATACAAAGGAATCGACGGTGTAGCTTTCAGTTACTTCGGCGACGGTTCAACCAGCCGGGGCGACTGGCACGAAGGTGTGAACTTCGCCTCGGTGCAGAAATTGCCGGTAGTCTTCATCTGCAACAACAATCAGTATGCGTATTCCACGCCGCTGAGCGCGCAGATGGCTTGCGCCAACGTGGCGGACCGCGGGCCGGCCTACAACATGCCTGCGGAAATTGTGGACGGCAACGATGTGCTGGCGGTTCACGAGGCCACCCAGCGCGCCGCCGCGCACGCGCGCAGCGGCAAGGGTCCTTACCTGCTGGAGTGCAAGACCTTCCGCATGACCGGCCATTCCGCGCACGATGCCGCGCATTACGTGCCGCAGGGCCTGTTCGACGAATGGGGGAAACTCGACCCCATCACACGCCTGGAAGCGCGCATGTTGGCGGAGGGTCTGGCGGACCAGGAGATGCTGGAGCGTGCGCGCGCCACGGTCCACAGCGAAGTGGATGAAGCCGTGGCCTGGGCGGAGCAGAGTCCGTATCCCGACCCGGCGACGCTCGAAGAAGATGTGTACGAAGAATTGCCGGAGAGCAGCCGCTAGTTATGTCCACCACTTATCTGGAAGCTATCCGGCAGGGACTGTGGGAAGAAATGGAGCGCGACCCGAATGTCTTTCTGCTGGGCGAAGACATCGGCGTGTATGGCGGCGCGTTCAAAGTGACGGCGGGCTTTTTCGAACATTTCGGCGAGAAGCGCGTGGTGGATACGCCCATTTCGGAAGCCGCCATTGCGGGCGCGGCGATCGGCGCCGGTCTGATGGGCCTGCGGCCGGTGGCCGAAATGCAGTTCGCCGATTTCATTTCCTGCGGATTCGACCAGATTGTGAATTTCGCCGCCAAGTGCCGCTACCGCTGGGGCGCGGCGGTTCCCATGGTGGTGCGCGCGCCATCGGGCGGCGGCATTCACGGCGGCCCGTTCCACTCCCAGAACCCGGAGATGTGGTTCGTGCGAACGCCCGGGTTGAAAGTGGTGGCGCCTTCCACCGCCTACGACGCCAAGGGCCTGATCAAAGCCGCGATCCGCGACAACGACCCGGTGATTTTCTTCGAACACAAGGGCCTCTACCGGCGCATCAAGGAAGATCTGCCGGTTGGGGATTACACCGTGCCGATCGGCGTGGCGCGGGTGGCGCGCGAAGGCCGCGACCTGAGCATCATCACCTACGGGGCGATGGTCTGGACGGCGCTCGAAGCGGCGGAAAAGCTGGCGGAAGAAGGAGCGTCGGTGGAAGTGATCGACCTGCGTACGCTGCTTCCGCTGGATCGCGAGACGGTCTGCGCCAGTGTGAAGAAAACGTCCAAGGCGCTGCTGTTGCACGAAGACACGCGTACGGGCGGCATGGCGGGCGAACTGGCGGCTACGCTGACCGAAACCGTGTTCGAGCATCTGGACGGGCCGATTGTGCGCGTGACGGCGCCCGATACGCCGGTGCCTTATAGCCCGCCGCTTGAAGAGGCGTTTCTGCCCAACGTGGAGAAATTGCTCGAGAAGGCGCGCTGGCTCTGGCGGTATTGACGCCCCGGGAAACAACCTGGCTCGGCTTTTCCCGCGTCCGCGGTCAACGAATTGGCCAGTGCGAGCGTTTACGGAACGAGGTGTTCACGAAATGAGACCAGCCTTCGCCTATGCCGCGCTCCTTTTCACGACGGCATTCCTGGTTTACCCGCAAACCGCCGAACGTCCATCCTTCGAAGTTGCCTCGGTGAAAGTGCTCGCTGATATGCCGTTTGGGACACCCAACATTCATACGCCCGATCGCATCCGGCGCAGCACCACTTTGATGGGCCTGGTTCTCTACGCTTACCACCTGCAAGGTTTCCAGGTTTCCGGCATGCCAAAGGGTCCGATTTCCTGGTACACCATCGATGCCAAGACCAACCCCGCCGCCACCGATGACCAGATCCGCCTGATGTTTCAAACACTGCTGGCGGATCGCTTCAAGCTCACCACGCATCGGGAAACCCGGGAACTCAACGGATACGCCTTGGTGGTTGGCAAGAACGGCCCAAGAATCGAGCCGGCGAAAGACGGGGACAAGCCCGCACCCCTGCCGCCGTGGTTCCTGGCCAAGGGAGACACGATGATTCCGTTGATTGAGGGTCAGATCATGGCCACGGCCGAAGGAAACGGCATCAACGCCGTGACCGGCCGCCGCGTTACCTTGACCCAGTTGGCAGAGCTTCTAGAGCAGGAGATGGGGGCTTTCGTGCTGGACAAGACCGGCTTGACGGGCAAGTACTATTTCGGCTTCAAATGCCTGCAGATGAATTCTCCGCTTCAGGCTTCCGACGCCGATGTTCCAGACGTCTTCACCGCGCTGCAGGAGACGCTTGGCGTGAAGCTCCAAAAGGAAAAGGGCCCGGTTGAAATGATGATTGTCGACCACCTGGAAACCGTGCCGACCGCCAACTGAGACCGCTGCACGGCTCGCGGCCTACCGTTGCATCTGCTCGTCCAGATGTGTGAGCACCATCGGCCACGCCTGCGCGTGGCGATCCCGGGATTCCTGGTCGGGGAAACCGGCGTGAAGTTTCAGCAGCGTGCCGCCACCCTGCGGCATCGGCATGGTCTGTTCGATGGTGAGAGACAGCGGCCTGGCCGAAAGGTCCGGTGGGGCAATCGTCATCGCCATCAAGTGTAGCGCTACGCGCTGGCTGCTAGCGACACTCGTTCCGTTCCTGTGAGAGACTTGTACCTTCGTGCCGAACCCCATTCAGGTTGAGGCGTTAAAGAAGAGCTACGGCCCTTTGGCTGCCGTCAAAGGCATCGATTTCCAGGTCAGCGCGGGCGAAGTCTTCGGCCTGCTCGGTCCCAACGGCGCGGGCAAGACCACGACGGTGGAAATTCTGGAGGGGCTGCGGCCGCGCTCCGCCGGCCGCGTTTCCGTGTTGGATTGCGATCCCGAGGTGCAGACCCTGCGGTTGAAAGACCGGGTCGGCGTATGCCTGCAATCCACCCGGCTGCCCGACAAAATGAAAGTGCGGGAAGCCATGGATCTCTTCGGCGCGCTCTATACCCGCACGGTGGACGCCTCGCAACTTCTCAAGCGCCTGCAACTCTGGGAGAAGCGCGAATCTCTCTACTCGCAGCTCTCGGGCGGGCAGAAACAGCGCCTCGCGCTGGCCCTGGCGCTGCT
>Ga0182030_10017573_pt1 | contig 13788 bp, 10 predicted proteins | sample 812S3MmetaG_FD_121299 | JGI IMG/M metagenome (GOLD analysis project Ga0182030, IMG submission 121299) | Permafrost microbial communities from Stordalen Mire, Sweden - 812S3M metaG (Illumina Assembly) | ecosystem: Environmental > Terrestrial > Soil > Wetlands > Permafrost | place: Sweden... | reverse complement strand
GTTTATTGCTACAAACAGCCGGCTGCTCTGCAGCGTTTTTGAAAAGCCATTGAATAAAGAGTATTTACGTTCCGTAGGAACCGTCTGTTTGTAGAAATATGCTGTAAAAAGCTGTTGCGCTCCGGAGGAGCCGCCTTTTTTAGACTGTCTTGTTAGAATGAAACAGCCCTGCCCCAATGGGGAGGCGTTAATATAAATGCAAGCAGTCCCAACCACCTGTAGGGCTTGGTTTGTAGCAACAGTATTTAAAGACACAACGGAAGATTGCCACGGCTAATACTTTTTTATTTTTTACGGGAATTAACCTCGCAATGACATTTGTTTTTATTTAAATACAAACAGCCGGTCGCTCGCGTGAGGGTGATTCATAGTTCGGCTTTGCTCACTATGACAGGCTAAGCTGCTCGCGTTAGGGATAGTAGTGGAAATCCTTTTTATTGCGATGATGTTTTGTGCGCGGATTAAAAAGATTGGAACGGATAGCCTGACCCCGCTGTTTCAGCGAGGGGCACGCCCTGATTCTCCGGTTACACCGTCATAATTTCCTTCTCCTTCACCTCCAGGTGTTTTTCAATTTTGGCGGTGTTGTCGTTGGTAATATTCTGTATATCGGTTTCGCAGGTTTTATATGCGTCTTCAGGCAGGCCGTCGCTTTTTAGCTTTTTAGCTTTTTCGTTGGCTTCCTTACGTACGGTGCGTATAGATATGCGGCAGGCTTCGGCCTGGTGTTTGGCTTGTTTAACCAGGTCTTTTCTTCTTTCCTCAGTTAAGGCCGGGATATTGAGGCGGATAACTTTGCCGTCGTTTTGCGGGGTAATGCCAATGTTGGCCTGCATAATAGCTTTTTCAATAGCAGGAACAAGCGTAGCATCCCAGGGTTGTATACTCAATGTGCGTGCATCGGGTGTAGTAACATTACCCACCTGAAACAAGGGCGTGCGGGCACCGTAGGCTTCTACTTCAATTCCATCTAACATGCCTGCACTGGCGCGGCCTGCACGGATTTTTGAAAGTTCAAATTCAAAATGCTCTAATGCTTTATGCATTAAAGAACGGGTTTCGGTTAAAAGGTTTTTTACGTCTGCGTCTGTCATAATAAGGTTGTTTATCTTTTAATCAGTTACAATAGTACCAATCTTTTTGCCCGCTAATATATCCCTCAAATTGCCTTTCCGGTTCATATCAAATACAATAATAGGCAAATGATTTTCCTGGCAAAGTGTAAAAGCCGTAAGGTCCATTACATTCAGTTTTCTTTCCAGTGCCTCGCTGTATTTAATATTGTCGAATTTTTTTGCGCCCGGATTTTTTTCGGGGTCCGAATCGTATATGCCATCCACCCGGGTGCCTTTTAATATTACATCGGCTTCAATCTCGGTTGCACGCAGGGCCGCAGCCGTATCAGTAGTAAAATAAGGGTTACCCGTGCCGGCGCCAAAAATTACGCACCTGCCTTTTTCCAGGTGCCTTACAGCCCTTCTTTTAATAAATGGCTCTGCTACTTCCTTCATTTCAATAGCCGTTAATAACCGTGTGCTAATGCCCACTTTTTCCAGGCCGCTTTGTAACGCCATGCTATTGATAACCGTTGCCAGCATACCCATATAATCGCCCTGCACGCGGTCGATACCATTAGCAGAGGCCTGTATGCCCCTGAAAATATTTCCGCCGCCAACAACTACTGCCACCTGAACGCCTGTATCTACGGCCTCTTTTATTTCCATGGCATATTCAAGCACTTTATCGGCATCAATGCCAAACTGCTTGCTGCCCATTAATGATTCTCCGCTTAGTTTAAGTAGTATCCGCTTGTATTGCATAGCAGTGGCGAAGTTATAAAATTTGACTACTGTTTGGGAATAGTATTTAGTATAGAGTATTAAGCCTGCCTGCCGGCAAAGGCAGGTATTTAGACTGATACAGGGGTTGCGTGTATGACGAATGTATTGGCTGATATCTAAATACTCTATACCTGATACTCAATACTAAAAGAATTACTGCACTACCAGGCGCTTTACGGTCTTCCAGGTGTTTGCTGCATCCGATATTTCCACCAGATAAACGCCGCCTGGTAATTGCTCAACAGCATAGGTAATTTGCCCGTTAAAAAGCTGGCGCCCTACCTCCTGCCCCAGCAAATTAAATAACCGCATAGTGCAAGTACCCTGTGCGGTGGTGGTGATATGCACTTCGGCTAAGGCCGGATTTGGGCTTATTTCAAAAGTGTTTTGCACACCTATACTTTCAATGCCCGTAGTAGTACAATTGTAAATATGGATTTTAGTGCTATCCTTACCAGTACAACCGATACTATCGTTGTAAGTATAATAAACCTTAAAGCTTCCGGTGTCAGATGCCGTTTGATTAAACGTGACATCATTGATTACATAAGTACCGGAATAATAACCACCCACAGGACTGCCCCCTGATAATAGTATGGGTGCTGAATAAAGACAGAAACTATCCAGCGCCAGGGTGAAAGTTACGTGTGGACTGGGGTGTATGTTTACCGCCACCGAATCGGAACCGGCGATACAGTGATGGGAACTAACAGCCATTACCAGGTACTCTCCGGTTGAATCTGCCACGTATGAATTTTGAGTAGCCCCTGAAATATTTTTGCCGTGATTAGTCCATTGAAAAGTGACCGCATTATCAGCGGCGGTTGATAAAGTAACAGGCCCGCTGCCGCAGTGGTCAACAATTCCGTTGGGTGAAACTACGGGCGTTGCAGGGTTAGGATAAACGCCAATAAATACAGAGTCGGCCCCCGAGGAGCAGCCTGCAACCAGTGTATCGGTATAGCTAAGCGTATAAAGGCCAGAGTCTGTTGCAGCATAAGTGTAACCTGAATGGGTGAAAGGAACATCGTTAAAACTCCATTGATAAGCAATACCGGGCAGGGAGTTCGCTTTCAGGATAAAAGTATCGCGGGCACATAAACTAACCGGCCCACCGGTATTTAAACTTACAGCAGGCGGGGAAAGCTGCGTTTTAAAACTTACACCAAAAGCAACGCTGACCGTAGCAGGATTTGAAGCAATTACGCGCACCTGGTAATCAGCGCCCGCAGGTTCAACCGGAGTAGGAATCTGAATGGTACTGGTGCCGGGGTTCGTATCGATAGCAAGCACTGTTGGATTAGTAAAGTTACCCGATGAATCAGATAATTGCACCGTAAAAACATTATTTGAACCCAATACCCCCGAAGTTTGAATATTTATATTCATTATTCCCCCGGGGCATAATGCAGCCGGGTTTACCTGAACTGAAACGCTTGGTGAAGGACAGGCTCCAATATTAATAGCCGTGCTATCTTCAGCATAGCATCCTATGGAATCTGTGTAGGTATAATATACTTCAAAAGTTCCGGTATCAGACAAGTAGGCATGAAAAGCGGAATCGAACACGTAGTTGCCCGAATATGTTCCCCCTGCCGGGCTTCCGCCCAATAAAGGAACCGCATATGCATAGCTGCAATAAGAGGGCTGGGGTAATTGAAAGCCAACCACCGGGGTTTGATGAATGGTTAAATAAGTGCTGTCTATCCCAACTACCGAATCGGAAGCAACTACCCGTATGAGGTAATTACCTGAGTTTTTAGTTACCACCGGGGCCAAAAAACTTACGGTGTCATTTCCCTGGCTAACCACGGTATCTAAAACTACAGGATTTGCAAAACTGCCGCTTGAATCAGATAGCTGTATGCTAAAAATGTTACCCGTTGCAAAAGTATCTGAGGTTAAAACAGACACAGTTAAAGTATCTCCCTGACAAATTTGTGTTGGGCTTACTACCGGGGTAATTACAGGGCCTGCCGCAAAAGTAAGGGCATTTAAAAGCAGCATGACCGCTAGAAGTGTAGTAGCTAATTTCATATTAGTTATTTTGAAGAGATAGATTACAATTTTATAAATTTTAGTCCGATTTCGGAAATTACTCAAAAACGCATTGAAGTTAGACTTTTAAGGATTATTGCGCCCTAAAATATTTTCCCTAATTTCAAATTGTAATTTAAGCCTATGAAGCCATTAAAAATTAAAGAAAAGAAATACAGGTTAACACAAAGCACACAAAGTTCAATACAAACCTGCCTGCCGGTAGGCAGGGAACACCAAAAAATATACTCTTTGTGGCCTTTGTATTGGCATTTTCCTTTGTGCTCTTTGTGTTAAATTGCATTTTGTTTTAATTTTTAATGGCCTCTATGAAATCTGATTATTTAAACAGCGTAAAAAAGCAATTTGAAATGTATAAAGTACTTGGTGAAAAGGCCATGGCGCAGGTACCTGATGATAAATTGTTTTGGCAATATAACGAATACAGCAATAGCATAGCCACTATTGTAAAACATATTACAGGCAACATGCTTAGCCGGTGGACTGACTTTTTAACCACCGATGGTGAAAAAGAATGGCGCCACCGCGAAGCTGAGTTTGATAATGACATTAAAAGCCGCGCCGAACTTATGGCTATATGGGATAAAGGCTGGGCTTGCCTGTTTACTGCCATTGATCAGCTTACTGACAACGACCTTGAACGTATCATCTACATCCGCAACACGGGGCATACGGTTACAGAAGCCATTAACAGGCAATTGGCACACTACCCTTACCATATTGGCCAAATTGTTTTTGTAGCAAAAATGATTTGTGGAGATAGCTGGGTTTCGCTTTCAATACCAAGGGGTGATTCGCAAAAATACAATGAGGAGAAATTTGCCAAACCGAAACACAAGGAGCACTATGCCGATGAATATTTGAAGGATAAGGACTCAAAGATTTGACAACTTTTTAAAAGTTGTCAAATCTTAACCCGCTAAAAACAAAAAAGCCGCCCTTAAAAAAGGCGGCCTTTTTGTTTACTATAAAGTCTGATAAATTACTTAGCTACAATAATCTTGGTGTTCAAAGATTTTTCAGCAGTATGCATTTCTAAGATATACATACCGTTAGTAAGGTTAGCGGTGTTGAATTGAAGATTATTAGTACCATTAACCAGATTCTTTGTTTCAGATAAAACCACTTGGCCTGTTACATCAAACAACTCAGTAACGATAGGCTCGTCTTTAGTATTGCTCAATGTTACATTCAATACAGTAGAAGTAGGATTAGGATAGATAGCTGCAGTAATAAGATCAGCTATATTTTTGATACCTACAGTTGTGTCAGGTTGTACTAAATGAAAATCCCTGAGGCTTCTTGGGTCAAGGTTAAATTCTGTTGGGCTGTAATCATCACCAATTCCAACCACGTTATAAATTCCTTGTGGTTGTGCAGCATGAAACATAGTGTCATTTGTAAAAGAGTCTATATATAGATACACCGCTCCAGCATGGCAGGTAAAATAATGTTTACCCGCAACAATAGCCCAAGTGCCTGCTGTAGCTGTAGACATGTCCACGTTATCTACTTGAACCAGTTCACCATAAGTTGAGATGCTAAATGCACTTGCAAGTATCACTACCGGAGTATCAGGGGTACCTGAAGCTGTTTTATATATTGTATCCAGAGTTGCAGTATCAGATAAATCTACTTCGGCAGAACCGTAGTAATCGCTCAATGTACCTACAACAGTTACCTGGTCGCCATCTGTAAGGGAAGTATATCCGGCATATACGTGCTTAGAATATATTTTTATACCATCAGTGCCATCGTTTAACCAAAACGTCATACCGTTTGGTGTTGGATAGCTGTTAGGGCCATAAACAGTGCCATGTATCTGAATGGTCAATCCGCTATCCACCGGAGTACTACCGTTAGTAGTAAGACGCGCTGAATCAATTTGACCGAAAACAACAACCTGTGACATTGCGCTGAACACAACCAAGGTTAAAAAAGCAAAAAGAGTAGTAATTTTTTTCATAGATATTTTTGTTTGAGCCGCAAATGTATCAGAAAAATGTTGTGGTAATAATACCCAACGTTAACATTTGGTTAATAAACATTCAAAAGATGCCCTTAAAGCCAAATTAACAATTGATTGCTAATTGATTGCATACCCCCTATTTTATACCCGATAGCAATTTTATCAGACAGGAATATCTATTTATTTAAGGCAAACCCAAGTCTCCCTTTGAAGGGAGAATATTCAATTTTCACAAGCCAAAGGAATGTCATCCTGAGCGCAGTCGAAGGACGTGCAAAATTGAATCAGAGGGATGAGTGCCGCTTAACATGATAGACCCATGTTACGGAAAACGCAGGGTTGCCAAATAGCAAGTGCACAACATATATTGTTATGTCCCCTCATCTCCCTGACCGGATTTTTCGCGGCGAAAAAATCCGGTCGTCCCTCTTCTAAGAGGGACCTGGACCAACCTGCCTATTTAGCCTACATCTTTTGTTTAATCGCACAGGTTCTTATACAGCGTCTTTTCCATGGCAATTTTTGTATTTTTTGCCGCTTCCGCACGGGCAGGGGTCGTTACGCCCAACTTTTTCGCCTACTCTTACAGGCTCCTGTTTTTTCTCCACTTCGCGGGGTACCTGCGGGCCGTTATCGGTGTTGCCATCCATGATATCGCCACGGCCTTCCTGTATCTTTTTGGCAAAAGCTTTTTCCTTTTGCTGCTCGGCACTCTTTAATTGTTGTGGCGCCTCAGCCTGTGGCACCTGGCCTTTAAATAAGAAAGAAGATATTTCGCGGTTTACTTCGCCAATCATACCTGAGAAGAGGTTAAATGCTTCCTTCTTATATATAACGATAGGGTCTTTCTGTTCGTACGATGCCAGTTGCACTTCCTGTTTCAAATCATCTACTGCACGTAAATGATGTTTCCAGGCCTCATCAATTAACGACAGGGTAATTGCTTTTTCAAAGTAGCCGGAAAGGTCTTTACCCTGGTTGGCAATAATATCTTCCAGGTCAACATAAATATTTAAAGTCTTCTTGCTATCACCATAAGGCACCGATACCACTTTTACCACATCGCCACGGGTTTGATGTATGCTGGTTAAAACAGGCATTACGCCTTTCTGTATGTTATCCATTTTGCGTTTGTAAAGCTCTTTAACCTCCGTAAAAAGCTTACCGGTTAGTGCATCGCCTTTTTCTGTTCCAAACTCCTGTTCGGTAATAGCGGTATCAAGCGCAAAATATTTTATCAGTTCCAGTTTAAAATTGGCATAACCCTCACCTTGCTGGCCTGCAGTAACCAGTTCATCGCACAGGTCGTAAAAACTGTTATTAATATCCAGCGTAAGTCGCTCGCCAAACAAAGCATGCTTCCTCTTGGCATAAATAACCTCGCGCTGCTTATTCATTACATCATCATACTCCAGCAAGCGCTTACGGATACCAAAGTTATTTTCCTCCACTTTCTTCTGCGCCCGTTCAATACTCTTCGAAATCATAGAGTGCTGTATAACCTCGCCTTCTTCGTAACCCATGCGGTCCATCACCTTCACAATCCTCTCGCTGCCGAACAAACGCATCAACTCATCTTCCATTGAAACAAAGAATTGAGAAGAGCCCGGATCGCCCTGGCGGCCTGCACGGCCCCGTAACTGCCTGTCAACCCGGCGCGAATCATGGCGCTCTGAACCAATAATGGCCAAACCACCTGCGGTTTTTACATCATCCTTTATTTTTATATCCGTTCCCCGGCCTGCCATGTTAGTGGCAATTGTAACGGTTCCCGAATTACCTGCTTCAGCTACAATTTCAGCTTCGCGCTGGTGCTGCTTGGCGTTCAATACGTTGTGTTTTATTTTGCGGATGTTTAACATCCTCGATAGCAACTCCGAAATTTCAACCGAGGTAGTACCCACCAGCACCGGCCTTCCTGCCTGTGTAAGTTTTACTATCTCGTCAATAATGGCATTAAATTTTTCGCGCTTGGTTTTATAAACCAGGTCTTCTTTATCATCGCGCACAACCGGGCGGTTGGTAGGTATGGCCGATACTTCCAGTTTATAAATATCCCAAAACTCCTGTGCTTCTGTTTCGGCAGTTCCCGTCATACCACATAGTTTGTGGAACATGCGGAAGTAGTTTTGCAATGTAATAGTAGCCAGCGTTTGCGAAGCTGATTCAACCTTCACATTTTCTTTAGCTTCAATAGCCTGGTGCAGGCCATCGCTATAACGGCGGCCATCTAAAATACGACCGGTATTTTCATCTACAATTTTAACCTTGGCATCCATTACCACATAATCCACATCTTTTTCAAACAAGGTGTAAGCCTTCAATAACTGGCTAACTGAATGTATACGCTCACTCTTTTCACCAAAATCAGTCATCAGTTTATCCTTGCTCTGCAATTTCTCCTCCGGTGTTAAACCCGACGTTTCAATTTCCGCAATGCCCGAACCAATATCCGGAATAATGAAAAATGCGGGATCCTCTCCTGCACCGGTAATTAATTCAATCCCTTTGTCAGTAAGCTCAACGCTGTTATTCTTTTCATCAATGTAGAAATACAATTCCTTATCTACTATTGGCATGTTCTTTTGCTGCTCGCCCAAATAATAGTTTTCGGTGGCCTGCATAATTTGCTTCATACCTGGCTCGCTCAAAAACTTTATCAATGCACTTGCGCCTGGTAAGCCGCGGTGGGCACGGTATAAGGCCAAACCACCTTCGCCTTCCTTCTCACCCGTTTTTCCGTCTTTAATCAGCCTTTTGGCATCGGTTAAAAACTGGTTGGTAACCCTGCGTTGAACATCAAATACTTTTTGTATGCGCGGTTTCAATTCGTAAAACTGTTGCTCATCGCCGCTTTCAACCTGGCCTGAAATAATTAACGGAGTTCTGGCATCATCTACCAAAACGGAGTCAACCTCATCTACCATGGCGTAGTGGTGTTTGCGCTGCACCATTTCGTACGGGCTGTTCACCATGTTATCGCGCAGGTAGTCAAAACCAAATTCGTTGTTGGTACCGTAAGTTATGTCGGCCATGTAGGCATTGCGGCGTTCTTCGCTGTGTGGTTGGTATTTATCAATGCAATCAACCCTTAAACCCAAAAACTGGAAAATGGGGCCGTTCCACTCACCATCGCGTCGTGCCAAATAATCGTTTACGGTTACAATATGCACACCTTCACCGGCCAAAGCATTTAAGTACGCAGGCAAAGTAGCTACCAGCGTTTTTCCTTCACCGGTACCCATTTCGGCAATTTTACCCTGGTGCAAAACTATACCACCTATTAACTGCACATCATAATGCACCATATTCCATTTAACCTCGCTGCCCGCAGCCAGCCATTCGTTGGCATACTTTACCTTGTCGCCTTCAATAGCAATGTTCTGAAACTGCACTGCAAGTTCGCGGTCGAGGTCGGTAGCCGAAGCCTCCAGAAATTCGTTATTCGAAAACCTGAACGAGGTTTCTTTTACCACTGCAAAGGCTTCAGGCAAAATTTGCTGTAATATTTCTTCAATCTGCCTATCGCGGTCTTTGCGCAGCTCATCAACCTTCTTGTACTGGTCGTCTTTTACCTGCAGGTCTTCTTCCTTTTCGGCAGCCTCTTTTAAATCGGCAATTTCCTTATCAATAGCAGTTAAATGCTCAGCTATCCTTTGGCGAAACTCCACCGTTTTATTACGCAACTCATCATTGCTTAAACCCTTCAGCTTTTCATATTCCGCGTTTATTTCAGCAACAACAGGTTGCATTTCCTTGTACTCACGCTCATGCTTGCTTCCGAAAATTGAAGTAACAGAAGTAACCAGCTTATCAAAAAATCCCATGTTATGTTGTTAATAGTTAGTTATATAGTTAATCGTTTGCCCTGCCCTTTTATTTTTTCAAGGGGCGCTAAAATACAAAATCTCCTCATCCTAAATCCTCAAATACAGGCCTCTCCCGCCCCTCGCTTCGCTGGGGCACTCTCCATCGCAGGCGATAGAGAGGGAAAATGCCCTTTCGGGTGGTCTTTGCCCTCTCTATTCGAAGAATGGAGAGGTGACCGCACGCAGTGCCGGTCGGGAGAGGTCTGTATTGGCCTTTTGCCCTCCAATAATCACGCTAATTCCATTTTACAGCATTATTGGCAGTTTGTGGGTAATAAATTGGTTAATGTGTCTTGTTGGTTTCTAAATTTGCGCCAAATGGCACTTAAAGGTCAACCACATTAAGGTTTGCTGATTTTGCCAATTCCCCGCCCCTTCCGTCTCCTAAAGGGGATACCAGGGCAAAAGGCCAAATACAAGGTTGACGACAGCGCCTGTATTTGTATTCGGCTTTGGTTTCCCCTTTAGGGGACGGAAGGGGCGGCTGTTTGTATTTGGTTCTGGTTTCTCCTTGTTTAGAAATGGAATGGGGGTAAAATGTATTTAAAACTTATGTATTCCTTTGCTCTCTTTGCGTCTTTGCGATAAAAATGTATTTGAAATTAACAACTCACCCTATGAAAATACTTCTCCTCGGTTCCGGAGGCCGCGAACACGCTTTTGCCTGGAAAATGGCGCAAAGCCCCCTTTGCCAAAAACTATACATAGCCCCCGGTAACGCCGGCACCAGCCAGTTTGGCGAAAACGTGGCCATAGGTGTAAATGACTTTGCCGCCATCGAAAAGTTTGTGTTGCAGAACCAAATTGATATGGTGGTTGTTGGCCCTGAAGACCCATTGGTAAATGGTATCTACGATTATTTTCTGGCCAGCGAAGCGCTAAGCAAAATACCCGTTATAGGCCCTTCAAAACTGGGTGCGCAGTTAGAAGGCAGCAAGGCTTTTTCAAAAGTGTTTATGATAAAACACGGCATACCCACCGCCATATACCAGGAGTTCAGCGCGCACAACCTGGATGCCGGGCTTGATTATATCGACCACCAAACGCCACCCATCGTTTTAAAAGCCGACGGACTGGCCGCAGGCAAAGGCGTTTTAATCTGCCAAACCAAAGAAGAAGCCAAAGCCGAACTACGCGAAATGATTGCCAACGCCAAATTCGGCAAAGCCAGCAGCAAGGTGGTTATTGAGCAGTTTTTAAAAGGAATTGAGTTTTCGGTATTTGTGCTTACCGACGGAATCAACTATAAAATACTTCCACAAGCCAAAGACTACAAGCGCATTGGCGAAGGCGACACCGGGCTAAACACCGGTGGCATGGGCTGTATATCACCGGTGCCTTTTGTTGATGAGGCGCTGATGAAAAAAGTAGAAGAGCGCGTAATCATCCCCACCATACAGGGGCTACAAAAAGACAAGATAACCTACAAAGGTTTTATATACATCGGCTTTATGCAAACCGAAATGCCCAATGGAACTACCGAGCCTTTTGTAATTGAATATAACTGCCGTATGGGCGACCCCGAAACCGAAATCGTTTTCCCCCGCATTAAGAGCGACCTGGTGCAACACTTTGTTGCCCTGGCCAAAGGCGAACTGCAAAACGAAGTGATTGAAACAGACCCGCGCGCCGCAGCCACAGTAATAGTAGCCAGCGGCGGCTACCCCGAAGATTACCAGAAAGGTATAGAAATAACCGGTCTCGACACCATACAAAACTCCATCGTTTTCCATGCCGGCACCAAAGCCGAAGGCGGTAAAGTATTAACCAACGGCGGCCGCGTCCTCGCTGTAACCAGTTACGGCAAAACTATTACTGAAGCCGTGGCAACCAGCAACGCTGCCATTGAAAAAATAAATTTTGATGGTAAGTATTACAGAAGGGATATTGGGTTTGAGTTTAAGAGTACACCCGGTGTCTGACACTTAGGCCAAGCCTATGCGTAGCTGAAGTGTCTGGCACCTAAATTCAGGAGAAACAGGCTGGAAAGGGGTAGGAGTGGTTACCACTTTTCCTTATCATTTTATTGACTACTTCTTGATAATCACAAGATTAGTTCTCTCAAGACCCCTTACCACTGGTAACCACCCCCTTACCACTTTTTAAGTATTTCTTCTGTATCGGATCGATACGCTCTTAGTAGCCTTTACACCTACCCCTGTAAACCCTGGTTTTCACTTAAGCTTTGTAACTAAATCACAATCAGCAAAGTAAAAAGCCATCAAGTTTTTCAGGTGTAAACCCAAATGTTAAAATTGGGCGTGCAATTAGAGGAGGGCCAAGCATCTGAAACTTAAATTTTTGTGACCAAAAAGTTTATATTCGATTTTCAGCATTAAATGCATTATAAATAATATTACAAATGAGAAATTGCATTTCTAAATTCATATTGATAACCGCCTTTACTTTTATTTATCAACTGGGCACCAGCCGCGAAACATTCGGAACTTTTAAGGATTGGGATTATTCGGGCACTGAAGTTTTTGGATTTTTAAAACTTGTAAACCCCGTTGCCAGACATTATTATAGAATTACCAAACAAGATAGCACATCAGTGAGAGTTGAGGAAATTAATGCCAGCGAGATAATCATCCGCACTGTTATAATAAAATTTGTGAATGGCCAGTTAAGCAAGGTAACACACACCAACCAATGGGGTGATACTTATAAGATTTTAATTTTTGTGCCGCTTGGTAATGACGAATTTACAGTTACAGAAACGGTTAACGGCAAAAACAGTTTGCTCCCTTGTAAAACATCGAAGTTTATATACAAAAACAATTTGCTTACTGAGGTAAGATACACGTCGTTTGATGGCCGGTTAGCCAATGGGGCAAACGGAGTGGCTATTATAAGATATAAAAGATTTGATGATGATGATAGGTTTTCACTAATTAAAGAGCAAGCTTTTTATGACGAGCAGGACAGTCCCGTTATCAATAAAGGATGGGATTGTCATAAAGTAGTTTATGAGCGAGATGAAAGAGGTAATGAATTATCAAGGGCGCATTATGACGAACAACAGCAACCCGTAGCTAATCGCCTGGGGGCCTTTAAATTTTTAAAGACGTACGATTTATATGACAATGAATTAGAAAATTCGTCATTGGGGTTAAAAGGAGAGGTTACCCCCATAGTATACGGTGTGGCTAAAAGTAGAATAGCGTATAAAAACGGCTTAAAAACAAAAACTACTTTTTACGATGCAGATAATAATATTGTAAAAGCTGCAGATGCAGGCAGCGGTTTAGCTATTACCAAATATGAGTATGATGAAAGAGGCAACCAAATAAAGGTTTTTTATTTTGATGAAAATGAAAGACCTATGAACGACCATCAGGGAATTCAACGAACGGACGTTACATATTCCAACTTAAATATGGTTATCGAAGTCGAGTTTTTCGACAAGGAAGGCAGACCGGTTGCCGACAAAGACTATATACACAGGTACGCGTACACCAGAGATAAGAAGGGGAGGATAATTCAATCAGCTTTTTTCGACAATTATAATACACCGGTTGAAAACAGATATGACAGGTCTTATATCATTAAAATAAAATACGATTCGCTTGGGCATGTAATTTCCAATTCTTACTGGCGCGAAAACAACGTTAAAATGCATAGATGGGACGGCTATCACGAAAAAATTTCAGCATTCAATGAGCAAGGACAGGAGATTATTTCAAGTCTATACAACGAAAAAGGCAAATTGTTTATAAGCGATGCTGGCTATTCAAGTACCGTAACAAAATATAATCAAAATGGGCAGATAGGCGAATACCAGCGTTTTATTGACAACACACCGGTAACAACCAAAACAGGTGATGTTAAAAACTACCATTCTGTAAGATTCAGTTATGATGAAAAAAACAGAATTTCGCAAATAGAGTATTTTGACACCCTTGGCAATCCCACCAATGCTTATATCGTAACTACTCACCCTCAAATATAGACATTCAACAATGTCTTGTGTAATAGAAAAGCATAAAATATTATGAAGTAGGCTGAGTTGTTTATTTTTTTGCATTTATCGAAGCGACAGTAACCATAC
>Ga0182030_10017569_pt1 | contig 13791 bp, 15 predicted proteins | sample 812S3MmetaG_FD_121299 | JGI IMG/M metagenome (GOLD analysis project Ga0182030, IMG submission 121299) | Permafrost microbial communities from Stordalen Mire, Sweden - 812S3M metaG (Illumina Assembly) | ecosystem: Environmental > Terrestrial > Soil > Wetlands > Permafrost | place: Sweden... | reverse complement strand
CCGAATTTTTTTGCGCGTGCCACGTCCACGAAGTGGTTGAACTGTTTCCAGCACTCGATGTGGGATTCGATCTGGGTGACGACTTGGTTGAGTTCTTTGGCAGTCATAAGCGTTTCAGGTTGGCGGTTGGGAAAGGGCGGATTGCGGCTGTAGAAAAATGATGGTGCCGCCGCGCAGTTCGCGGGCGGTGACGAGCAGGCTGCCGAAGTGGACGCTGACCTCGGCCAGCGGCAATTGCGCCGCGCGGGCTTCGCGGAACAACGCCAAAACGCCGCGCCCGATTTCGCCCAGCAACTCTTTCGGATACGTCGAGGAAACGGTCGAGGTGATGATCCGGCCGTCGCGATCCACGGTGAGGCTGCCCACCGGCAATTGCTGGATGGCGGCACGCGATCGGAACAACCGGGTGATATTTTTTTTTATGAATCCCATGAGGCGACGAGTTTTTTGCTTTGTTCCAGGAGTTGATTGGCGTCCGCGGCCAGCGGCCAGCCGACGAGATAGGATTTCTTGCCGTGCGGCAGCGCCGTGAGTTGTTTTTCCATGCCGTTGGCAACCAGGTGCGAGAGCGGGCCGGCTTCGATTTTTTCACCGAGCCGCCGGGCAATCTCCAGCGATTTGCTGGTCCACGCGGCCAGATGGTCGCCGGTCTGGATGCCGAACACCTCGGGTTCGCCCAGGCCTTCGGGCGGGATCGAAATCACGAATTCCGCGCCCTCGCGCGCGAGCAGCGACAGTTTCCAGGTCGTTTCGCGGTGGCTGGCGTCGAAAAACTGGGTTTCGGTGGCGGGATTGGCGTTCTCGTCCATGGCTTGAGCGGATTCAAGGAGCAGGGCATTGATGGGCTTGGTGATGGTGCGTTCGCGATCCGGTTCGGCGGGCAGGTTTTCAAACGAGCCGGATTTCCAAGCCAGAATTCTGCGGAAGGCCGCCTCGCCGCGCGCGCCCTCGACTTCGGCGTCAAACAATTCACCCTCTTGAAACCACAATTTTGCGATCAGCGGCCCGCGCGTGATGCGCAACACGGTCGAGCTTCGGGACAGACATTCCATCTGGATGATATCCATGAGGCCCTTGCTTTGGATGCCGCGAAAACCGCCGTCGGAATCGCGCCCCAACAGCGACTCGATGCAGTCCAGAAACATTTTTGAATTCTGCTGCATGTCGGATTTGAGCCAGAACAAGTCCACGCCCAGCGCATAGGCGCGCGAGCGGAACTCCTCGTCTTCCAGCCCGCTCAAGACGATGGTGCGCAGTCCGGGAAACCGGCGGCGCACGACCGACAGCACCTGCAAACCGTCCATGCGCGGCATCTTCAAATCACAAATCAACAGCCGGAACGGTTCGGCATCGAGCGTTTTCAGCGCGCGCGAACTGGACGTGATCGTGCGGATCTCGGGCTTGCTCGGCAGCTTCGAGAAAATCTCCCGGCAGAGTTCCAGCCAGTCCGCGTCGTCGTCCAAAATCAGGATTTTATGTGATGTGTCCATTCCGATGCTCTCAACGGCTATCGCCTAACCCGGTTCAATTCAAGTGCGAAAATCATTTCTTTCACAACAGCAATCGCTGTTCCGAACCCGTTTCCGCACCCCAAAAATAATTTATCCTCCAATTAAGGACAGCCGGCCGGCCCGCCAGTCCAACGATGAGACAAAAAACCAGCGTTCTGGCGGTTAAATCACCTGCCGCACCGTTTAATGTAAAAAATAGAATGCCGTGGCGCGGTTTCTGCTGATTGACTTGTGCGCCCGGCCAAGTCGGCGGGGATGCAAATAATCATGAGTGCCGTGAAAAACAAATTTGTCGGATTACTTCGGGGCCTGTTGCGCCGTTTCGACGGCGATGAATCGGGCGAACTGGAAACGTCGCGCCCCGTCAATGCCGCCGCGCCCGAGGTTTCTGCCACCACGGTTCCATCGCAATTCTTATCCGAGCTGAAGGCGGAACCGGCTGCGGTTCCACCGCCGCCGCCGGTTCCGGCCAATCCCGATGAAATCCAACTGCCGTTGCCGCCGATCCTGGCCGCTTTGCCGTTGGAGTTGCGCGGCAAAATCATGACCGCCAACGCTGCGGGCATGGTGATTTCGATTCCGGTGGACAAGGTTCTGCCGCAACTGGCGACGGGCATGGTCAAAATCACCTTCGGCGAACTGCGCCATCTGGCTGCGGGCGTGTTTGCCCATTCCGGCGGCGAGCACGACGGCAAACCCGTGGCCCTGCCGCTCAACCAGATTCTCGCCCAGATCAACCCGGTGTTGCTGGCCCGCCGCGCCGCGCAGAAGCGGATTGAAATTTCCGACGATATTGCCAGCCCGTTTGACACGCGTGGCCAGGGCTTGACCATTTCCACCGAAAAAATGAAAGCGCCGGCACCCGCGCGCGTGCCGGAACCGCCACCCATGTCGCGGTTCAATACGCCGGCACCCGCCGCGCCGATTTCACGATCACCCGTTGGTTCGACGCCACCGACTTTCACCCCGCGTTGGAACACGCCGGCTGCCGCCCCCGCCGTCAATGGTGGAAGCAACGGAAATGGTCACAGCAACGGCTCGCTCAAACCCGCTGGATTTGATGTTCCGCTGGAACCGGTCGCGTCGAAAGTCAAAGCCCCGGCCCCGATTGAAACACCGATGCTCGCGTCGCTGGCGGCTCTTTCTGAAACCTGGCCGGAAGCATTGAAACAGGAAATCGAATTGCTGGATTTGACCCACGCCAAGGTGGCGCTGCCGGTAAACTTGATCGAGCCGGCGCTCAAACGCGGCCGGGTAATTTTTGCCTGGCGTGATTTGCGGTCATGGGTTCAAAACGTGGCGGTCGCGGTTTCCGCCCATGACAATGTGGAACTGGAATTGCCGCTCAAGGTGCTGGCACCGTTGTTTTTCGCGCGACTGAAAAATGGGGTCGGCCACAAAAAAGTTTTGGTGTCGGAGGAGATTCCCAATCTGTTCTTCGGCTTTCCGCAGCCAGCCAGCGAACCGCCGTCCCAAACGCCGCCCATCAAAATGCCTTCGGCGGTCGCGGCCGCCATTCCAGCTCCGCCGACGGACACGAATTATTTCACCCGGTCCAACCTGCCGGAAACCACAGACTCGGAATTCAAGCGCAAGGGCGGCACGGATTTTACCACGCGCGCCGCGACGCCGGCCGAAATCGTCGCCCGGGCGATGAAGTTGCCCGGCGTGGTCGGCACGGTCATCGCCCTGCCCGACGGCTTGAAGGTGGCCAGCCAGATTCCGGCGGAATTGAACGGCGACACGCTGGCGGCGTTCCTGCCGCAACTTTTCGCCCGGGTCAACCAGTGCTCGCGTGAGCTGCGCATGGGCGACATGAACAATTTGAGTTTCACCGTCGGCAACGTGCCCTGGAAAATCTTCCGCGTGAACGCCGTTTATTTCGCCGCCTTTGGCCGCGCCAGTGAAGCGCTGCCGAGTGTGCAACTGGCCGCCCTGGCCGCCGAACTCGATCGCAAAAAAGTATAAATCATTATGGCCATCATCAACCAAGCAACCAAGGAACTGCAGGTTAAAATCGTTTATTACGGCCCGGCAATGGGCGGCAAGACAACGAACCTTGTGCAAGTTCACGACCACGTCCAAACCAACGCCGGCAACAAGGGCAAACTCGTGTCGCTCGCGACGAGTTCCGACCGCACCTTGTTCTTCGACTTCCTGCCCATCGAGGCAATGACGATCAAGGGCTTCAAGACGAAGTTCCAGCTTTACACCGTGCCCGGCCAGGTGATTTACAACACCACCCGCCAGCTCGTGCTGCGCGGCGTGGACGGCATCGTGTTCGTGGCCGATTCGCAATACGAAAAGATGCCGGAGAATGTCGAGGCGTTTCAAAACCTGTGCGACAACTTGAAGACGCTCAAGCTCGACATCAACGAAATCCCCTACGTCCTCCAATATAACAAACGCGACCTACCAAACGTCGCGCCGATGGAATACATGGATTTTCTGCTGAACAACCGGGACGTGCAGGTTCCGGCGTTTGCCGGCACGGCTCATAAATGCGAGGGCGTGTTCGAGACGCTGAACATGATCACCCGCATGTTGCTCCAGAAATACATCAATCAAAGCGTTCCACAATACGCATGACATGGCTACCCTCCCTCAACTCATCGAGGATGACATTCAGCGGATCGGCGAAACGCTCCGCGAGTTCATCGCTTCGGCGGATGCTACGGCGGCGCTGGTCATCGACAAGGGCGGCTTTCTCATCACGCATCAGGGCGATTCGAGTGACTTCGACCTGACCACCATCGCGGCGCTGTCCTCCGGTGCCTACATGGCCAACCAGACCATTGCCAGCCTCGTCAACGAGCCAAATTTCAACAGCACCTACCAGCAGGGGGAAAAATTCAGCATTTTCATCATCAACGTGGACGACAACTGCATGTTGGTGGTGATCTTCAAATCCCAAACCGGCGTGGGCGTGGTCAAGTATTTCGCCTCCGCCGCCGTCAAACGCATCGCGTGTCAGTTGGCGATCGCGCAGGAACGCGCGCCCGGGGAAGGACTCGATCTGTCCGTCCTCAACGTGGCTGACGCGGGACAATTCTTCCGGAAGAAAGAGGCATGATCCGCCGCTTCCACTCTTAATCCCGACCGTGACTCGAATTCCTTCCAAAAACGGCCGGGATTAAGAGCTTCTTTTCCGGGAAATATTTTACGGCAGCTTCGTGTGGCTGCCGTCGCAGAACGGCGCATGCTTCGTGTGCTTGCAGCCGCACCACGCCACGGTCTTGGCCTCGGTAATCTCCGTCTTCAGCGGCGCGAAGCCGGTGCCCTTGTGCGAGCCGTCACAAAACGGCTGGCCTTGGGAATGACCACAAGTGCACCAGTAATAAGTGCCGGGTTCGACTTTTTGGATAATGGGGGATTTTTGGGCGATTTTGGGTTCACTCATGCCTTCTATGTAACCGCGCTTCCATTTTTGGCAAATCAAATTATTTCCAGACGCCCAGCGCCACCAGTTCCTGCGTCGCCGATTTCCCCCAATCCTGGCGGTTCGCCTTCGGGCTGGCCGGGCTCGGATGCAGGATTTGCCCGACGCGGATTTTTGCGCCCGCCGCCACCAACTCGCCGCGTTTCATCGCGAATGCACCGATGCCGATGAGCCATTCCGGCTGCAAAATCTCCAGCACGCGCCGCAAATGCTCATCGCAAACTTCTTCCAGCCGGGCGCGTTCGGTTTTGGCCAGCTTGTCCGGCGTCACGTTGCTGCCGGTTTCCGACAGGAATGCCAGCGGACAATAATTCACCACGAAATGTTCCATGAAAAACTTCTCCGGCGAACCGAACCGCTCCGAAAATAATTTCCACAACCGGCGGCCGCTGACCTCCGAGCGCGGACAATCGTAGCCGAGGATTGGCCGTCGGGAATGTTCCGCCACCGGCTTTTCAATCGGTGCGGAAATTTTCAGCCAGTCCCGCACCGCCGCGATTTCGCCGAACGGGATTCCCGTCTGCACCATGCCGAACGGGCCGGGATTCATGCCGAGAAAAACCACGCGCTTCCGGCTGCCGCCAAACCGGTGCAGATATTCCGCGTGCGCTTTCCCGGCGTAAGTGAGCGGATGGTAAACATGCGCGACCGGCCGCGCGAATTTCAGCCGCCCGACCCGGTCGGAAAGTTCCCGCGCGGCGGCGATGAGTGGCTGGCTGGTGTCGGACGGTTGCAAGGCGCGGCCACGATATTTTAATCCCGCCAAAATGCAAACTGGTTTGTGGCCAGACCCCGCCTCTTCATCGAGCAAAAATGCGGGCCGCACCTGGAGCAGAAGTGCGCGGTTTTGACCTTGAGTAGTCTCGCGTGGCGGGCCAACCTTGGGCTGAAGATTGGAATCCCGTTTGGGATTCGTTGCGTTGCGATTGGCCGCACAAAAGCCCATTTCAGATGTCATCAGTAGCAGTCTCTGCTCGGTTTTCTGTAAAGGCTGGCGACTTGGCATTCCTGGGCTTCTTCTTCATTTGGCGGCAGGATGTGGTTTGGCAGCGCGGCGGGGAAAAGTTTTCGCCAGCCGGACAAGCTGTCCGACTTTCCGGATTTTTTCCGCGAACGGCTCGCGCGCGAGCTTTTGACGCATCTCCAGTTTCATAACGTTGGCAACTTCAGCTTATGCCGTTGCAGGATGTTTTCCAACTGCGTTTTGTCGAGGTCGGCCTGCTGGAGCATTTGTTCGATGCGCGCCTTGTCCTTTGCCCGGCCCACGCTGGCGGCGATGGCCACGACGTGTTCGGCGCGGAATACTTTTGCCGGCACGCCTTCAAACTCCATGCGTTCAGCTTCGCGCACGGCTTCATCGGTCAATCCGTGGGCGGCGAGAAATTGCACCGGGAATCCGCGCACTAAAAGGTGCTCGCGCTCGACCTGCCAGCCTTGGGCTTGCAAATGTGCGTAGATGGCCGGGATGCCGGCGGTCAATCCTTTGTCGGCGGGAATGAAAAAAATGTCCGCATCGTAGGTAGTGAACGGCTCGACGTAGTAAATCGCCGCCAACGCGCCGCCAAGCGCCCAGTCTTCAATTAACCCCGCCACCACCAAACCATTTGCCGCCCGCAGCACATCGGCCAGCGGCAGATTGGCGGATGGCTCATTGATTGGCATGGCAGAGGTTTATCAGATTCACGCCTTGGCGTAAACCTCCGCGCCTTTTTCCACGAACTCCTTGGACTTTTCTTCCATGCCCTTTTTCAGCGCCTCTTCCTCGGCGAGGCCTTGTTCGGCGGCGTATTTGCGGACATCTCTCATGCCAGTTTCTCCACCACCTTGCCATCCTGCCAGACAATCACGGGAAGTTTCAGCGCGCGGTTCTGGATTTTGACATTGTGCGCGGCGCGGCGCAGAGCGCGCTCGGCGCGCAGCGCAAAGGCCGGGGCTTTGGTGGATTTGTTTCCGGTCGTTTTCATAGGCAAATCAATGGTCGCACAGATTCAATATCATTCACACCGGAAATGGCCAGCCGTTTTGCGGGCAGGTTGCGGCTGTCCCAAACCGCCCAGCGGGTCGCGAGCGGCAGGTAATCATCCAGCAGATGAACGAGGCTGCGCTTGAACCGGCGGCGGATGTCGGCGGCAGGAACGTGGTGTCCACCCTGTAGCACGCGTTGTCGCACACGCGCGATGGCCTGCGCGGGGCTGGAAAGCCAGAGGTAATGCAGTTCAATTTCAAAACCGAGTTTCCGGGCGCGGACAAACTGCCGGATGTAGGTCTTGCCACTCAAAGTGGTTTCCAACGCAAATGTTTCGCGCCGACGAAAACACTCGTCAACCTGCGTGAGCAGCAAGCGCGCCGCGCGAACCGCGCCGTTGCAGCCGGCAATCAGATATATCGTTGGCGGGATTGCTTGCAGGCATGATTACGCCTTCGCGTAAACCTCCGCGCCTTTTTCCACGAACTCCTTCGACTTTTCTTCCAAGCCTTTCTTCAGCGCCTCTTCCTCGGCGAGGCCTTGTTCGGCGGCGTATTTGCGGACGTCTTCGGTGATCTTCATCGAGCAGAAGTGCGGGCCGCACATGGAGCAGAAATGCGCGGTCTTGGCGCCGTCCTGCGGCAGCGTGGCGTCGTGGAATTCGCGCGCGGTCACGGGGTCGAGACCGAGGTTGAACTGGTCTTCCCAGCGGAATTCAAAGCGTGCCTTGCTCAAGGCGTTGTCGCGGTATTGCGCGCCGGGATGGCCTTTGGCTAGGTCGGCGGCGTGCGCGGCGATTTTGTAGGCGATGACGCCGTCTTTCACATCTTTCTTGTTCGGCAGGCCGAGGTGTTCCTTGGGCGTGACGTAGCAGAGCATCGCGCAGCCATACCAGCCGATCATCGCCGCGCCGATGCCGCTGGTGATGTGGTCGTAACCGGGCGCGATGTCGGTGGTGAGCGGTCCGAGCGTGTAGAATGGCGCTTCGCCGCACCACTCAAGCTGCTTGTGCATGTTCTCCTCGATCATGTGCAGCGGCACGTGGCCGGGACCTTCGTTCATCACCTGCACGCCTTTGGCCCACGCGCGCTTGGTGAGTTCGCCCTGCGTCTGCAATTCGCCGAACTGCGCCTGATCATTCGCGTCGGCAATCGAGCCGGGGCGCAGACCGTCGCCGATGGAGAACGCGACGTCATACGCGGCCATGATGTCGCAAATCTCATCCCAGTGGGTGTAGAGAAAATTTTCCTTGTGATGTGAGAGGCACCATTTTGCCATGATGCTGCCGCCGCGCGAAACGATGCCCGTCATGCGGTTCGCCGTCATCGGCACGAAGCGCAGCAATACGCCAGCGTGAATGGTGAAGTAATCCACGCCTTGTTCAGCTTGCTCGATGAGCGTGTCGCGGAAAAGTTCCCATGTCAGGTCTTCGGCGCGGCCGTTGACCTTTTCGAGCGCCTGATAGATCGGCACGGTGCCGATCGGCACGGGCGAATTGCGGAGAATCCATTCGCGCGTGGCGTGGATGTTCTTGCCGGTGGAAAGATCCATGACGGTGTCCGCGCCCCACTTGATGGACCAACGCATCTTCTCGACTTCCTCCTCGATGCTCGACGCCACGGCGCTGTTGCCGATGTTGGAATTTATTTTCACCAAGAAATTCCGGCCAATAATCATCGGCTCGGATTCCGGGTGATTGATGTTGTTCGGGATAATGGCGCGGCCGGCGGCGACTTCCTCGCGCACGAACTCGGGCGTGATCTCCTTCGGGATGCGCTGCGGAAACTTTTTGAAAACCGACGGCGTGAATTCGCTGCTGGCGAGCTGCTGCGAACCGGCGTGCTGCTTGTCGAGCTGGTTGCGGACGATGTCGTTGGCCATGTCCGAGATGCGGGCGCGGCCCATGTTTTCGCGGATGGCGATGAATTCCATCTCCGGCGTGATGACGCCGGCGCGGGCGTAGGCAAGCTGCGTGACGACTTTGCCCACCTTGGCGCGGAGCGGCTTGCGACGCTGGCCGAGCAAACCGGGAAATTCCACGAGCCGGTTCTTCTCCGCCGCGCTGGCGAACTCCGCGTGTTTGCCGGAGAGATAGCCGTTGTCCATCGGCTTCACTTCGCGACCGTCGTATTCCTCCACGTCGCCGCGTTTCAATATCCAGTCGCGGCGCAGCGCGGGCAAGCCTTCCTCGGACGTGCCGGTGAACGCGGGATCGCCCCACGGCCCGCTGCAATCATAGACGCGCACCGGTTTGTTCACGCGCACGTCGCATTCGTTGACCTTCGTGGGCGTGAGCGAGATTTCGCGCATCGGCACGCGCACGTCGGGATGCAGTTTGCCCTCGACATAAACGCGCTGGCTGTTGGGCAACTGCTCGCTGCTGTGCGGTTCGAACGATTCTTTGGTCGCGATCATAATTTTAAGGAAGGAAAGCCGGAGAGAGTTGAAATCCATGCGCCGGCATTATCCGGATCAAGTTCACGGGTCATTGGCGCTCGCGCGTCAAACTCTCAGCGTCACCCGCAGGTGATTTGGCTCCCCGAACGGCTTTACAATAGCTGATTCACCCGGAACGTGCAAGAAACGGAATCATCGCGTCAGAACTCCCAATGCACCCGCGCGCCAAACACCGACACCGGACCGCGAGCCTGGTTGAACGCCGGGTTGTCTATGAATTGGTAATCTAACGAACTGTGCAAGCTCTTCCAGATTTTGAAGTCGTAATAGGTTTCCAGAATTTTCTCCCAGCCGTAATTCAGGTTGCCATCGCCGGCCAGAATGCCCATGCCGCCGGCCGCGAAAAATTCCTGATGCACCTGCGAAATGCCGTTCATCACACCGGCGAGGCCAAAGGTGTCGTCGGGACGCTGCCAGCTTTCGCCTTTGATGCTGATGCCGGCTGTCGCCGTGTAATCCACATCGCTGAACATCCACGCCTGGTTTTGTCCGTCGCTCCAGCCGAGCCGGGAAAACACGCCGACGTTTTTAGCGATTTCCTGTTCGAGGTTAAGTCCGAAGCCGTATTTGTAGCGGAATGCGGCCGAGGCCGTGATATCGGCGGGACTAGTAGGGGTGGCGGCATTCACCGCATCCTGATAACTGCCCATGTTGGCGCGATTCAGATAGGCGAGAAAGCGAATCGCACCGGGATGATCTTTGATGGTAAAACGGCGCTCCAATTCCATCACCATGCCCCAGGCATCCAACAGCGGGCCATCCTGTGCCGAATTGTCATAAGGCCATTTGAAAATCCGGTCTTCGGCGGTCAGGGAATTCGAATAACGCGGCACTTGGAAAAATCCGTAGCGCAAAGTCCAGTCGGGCTGGTTCAATTCCACGGCCAGTCCGGTGGTGTAGCCGAGCGCGTCCGCCGGATAATCCCACGCTTCATTCGCCATCAACGCCCAGCTCATGAATTGTGTGCGCGGATCGTTGGCATAGGCGTTGTTGTCAAAAATATCTTTGACGCTAAACCGGCCAATGGTGATTGTGAGCCGGGAAATGTCCTGCTTGCACGCCAGCGTGAGCTGGTCGTCAGGCACGTCTTCCTGCGCGCCGCCTAAGCCGATGGTCTGCCGGATGAACAGGCGTGTAATCGCGCCATTAGGAACGCCGGTGCCAAGGCGAAAAGCTTCGCCGTTGGGAAAACCTTCCACGCCCAGCGCATTGTTCACGCCGTAGCCCTGATACATCATGCCGTCAATGTGCGCCTCGGCACCGCGCCACAGGCGGACGCCGGCCATCAAGTCGAGTGAAACAGTTTCGCGCGTCTCACCGCCGTTGGGCAGGCTGTTTGGCCCGGAATACTGCGAGGAAAATCCCGGATACCCCTGCACGATGTCGGTGTTCTGGACGTGCCAGTTCCAATCCTGTTCGGCTGGCGGGGAATTGGTGGTGACTTCCGCCGTGGCCACTGAAGCCGCAGCGGCAAGCGCAGCCGACATCGGCAGCCAGCGGTTGTTGTTTACCATAATTGTAGTCTAGGCTACAACACTAACCCGTCCCGTCAATGACAATAAGGTTACAGCCGCGAAACATTTCACAGCAACGGCAAGAGATGGGTTGACAAAAATCACGCTACCATATACCCCTATCCCCCATATCGCGTCAAGCGTCGGTTTTTTGACGTGGCGCAACTTGTATAAAATGTTAATTGTTTCACCATGAAAGCCAGACACACCCGTCCCGGACTGGAGAAAAGAGCGCTCGTCGTCCGCCTGCGCAAGATCAAAGGTCAGATCGAAGCCATTGAAAAAATGGTGGAGGCCGATGCCGATTCTTCCGATGTGCTGATGCAGGTGGTCTCATCGCGCCGCGCACTGAAATCGTTCAGCGAGGAAGTCATCGAGTCCCATTTGCACGCCTGCATGGACAATCCTGCCAGTCCGTCTGAAGGCCGCGCCAATCTGCATTCGCTGCTCACGGTTCTGGAACGCTACGTTGCTTAAAATAATTTTATGCCTGCTTCAAATCAAACCGCCCTCGGTCTGGGTGACATTCTCCACCGAGACCAGATTATCGCTGACTTGCGGGCGACGAACCGCTGGGAGGCGATTGACGAATTGATTGCCAATCTCGTCGCCACCGGCAAAATCAAACCCGAACACCGCGACGGGATCACGGCCGCCGTCAGGAAACGCGAATCCTCCATGAGCACCGGCATCGGGTATGGGATCGGCCTGCCGCACGCCTCGACGGATTTGATTGGCGAGGTCGTCGGTGCGTTTGGCCGCTCGAAACAAGGGGTCAACTTTGATGCCTTGGATGGCAAGCCCGTCAATCTGGTCATTCTTCTGCTCGTCCCACAGGGACAGTTTCAAAAGCATTTGCACACGGTGGCCAACATTGCCAAGCTTCTCCATCAGGCGGATTTTCGGCTGGCGCTCGAACAGGCTGTTGACGCCGAGGCCATCCTCCAAATCATCAGGAACCAACCAACCCACTGAACCAAATTTTATGTCTGCTGAAAAGAAACCCGAAGGCCAGCAAACGGCCGATCTAATGCGCGATGCGGCTGCCGGTGAGATTTCCGAAATCCTGCAACGTCTTAATACGTCGCCCGCCGGCTTGACCGAGGAAGAGGCGGCGGAGCGTTTGGAGGTATTCGGTCCCAACGAAGTCGGCCAGGAAAAGAAACACGAATGGCTGCACCGGTTGTGGGTCGCCGTCCGCAACCCGCTGGTGATTCTGCTGACCGTCCTGGCCATCCTGACTTTCGCCACGGCGGAAAGTTCCAGCGACTATGCCGGCGGCGTATTGATGCTGGTCATGGTTCTCCTGGGCGTTTCATTGCGCTTCGTGCAGGAGACCAAGGCAAACAACGCGGCGGCGAAACTCAAGGCGATGATCAAAGTCACCGCCACCGTCATCCGCGACGGACTGCAAAAGGAAATTCCGCTGAAAGACCTCGTGCCCGGCGATGTGGTGAAACTTTCCGCCGGCGACATGATTCCCGGGGACGTGCGGCTGATCGCGGCGAAGGACTTGTTCATCATCCAGGCCACGCTCACCGGCGAATCCCTGCCGGTGGAAAAATCCGACGCGCGCGATGTCCGCACGAATGTTTCGTCCATCGAGCACACGAATCTCTGCTTCCTCGGCACGAGCGTGGAAAGCGGTGCGGCCACGGCCGTCATCTTGACGACCGGCGCGCATACCTATTTCGGCAAAGTGGCCAGCAGCCTCGCCAGCCAGCAGCCGGACACGGCCTTTGACAAGGGCGTGAAAAAATTCGTCTGGCTCATGCTGACCTTCATGCTGGTGATGGTGCCGATGGTTTTTTTCATCAACGGCTTTGTAAAGCACAACTGGAAGGAATCCTTTTTCTTCGCGATGGCCGTGGCCGTCGGCCTCACGCCGGAAATGCTGCCGATGATCATTTCCGTCTGTCTTTCCAAGGGCGCGCTCGCGATGGCCAAGAAAAAAGTCATCGTCAAAAAACTCAATTCCATCCAGAACTTCGGCGCGATGGACGTGCTCTGCACCGACAAGACCGGGACGCTGACGATTGACCACGTCATCCTCGAACTGCATGTGGACGTCTTCAAGAATGAAAGCGAGGCGGTGCTGCGCGACGCGTATCTCATCAGCCATTTCCAGACCGGCTTGAAAAACGTCCTCGACCGCGCGGTGCTCAAATACAAGGAACTGCACGGCGAACTGGGCGTGGAAAAATACAAGATGGTGGACGAAATTCCGTTCGATTTTTCGCGCCGCATGATGTCCGTGGCCATCGAGTCGCCCAACGGCGAACGCGAACTGCTCACCAAGGGCGCGCCGGAGGCGGTCTTCGCCAAATGCACGCACTTTGAAAGCGACGGCGAAATTTTCCCGATGGAGCCGATCCTCGTCGGCGACCTGGTGGAACAGGTGAATTCATTGAGCGAAGACGGTTTCCGCGTGCTGGCCGTGGCGACGAAAAAACTTGGCGCGCAAACCACGTTCACCAAGGCCGACGAAAGCGAACTGGTGTTGACCGGCTACCTGGCATTCCTTGATCCGCCGAAGGATTCCACCGCCAAAGCCATCACCGCGCTGCGGCAAAACGGCATCACCGTGAAAGTGTTGACCGGGGACAACGATCTCGTCACCCGCAAAGTTTGCAGCGAAGTCGGGATTCACGCGGAAAAAATCCTGCTCGGCAGCCAGGTGGAAAAATTGACGGACGAGGAGCTGGCCAAGGAAGTCGAGACGACGGATGTTTTTGCGCGCCTGTCACCGGCGCACAAAAAGCGCGTCGTGCAGGCGCTCCAGCGCAACAAGCACGTCGTCGGTTTCATGGGCGACGGCATCAACGACGCGCCCGCGCTCCGCGCCGCCGACGTGGGCATCTCCGTGGACACCGCCGTGGACATCGCCAAGGAATCCGCCGACAT
>Ga0182030_10017567_pt1 | contig 13793 bp, 9 predicted proteins | sample 812S3MmetaG_FD_121299 | JGI IMG/M metagenome (GOLD analysis project Ga0182030, IMG submission 121299) | Permafrost microbial communities from Stordalen Mire, Sweden - 812S3M metaG (Illumina Assembly) | ecosystem: Environmental > Terrestrial > Soil > Wetlands > Permafrost | place: Sweden... | reverse complement strand
GAGTCGCCCAACCTCACCTTCCATCCCGAGCGCCTCAGCATGGAGAAGACCGAATCCACCTTCTCCCCGCGCGACCGCATCGGCCAGCTCACCATGCGCAATCTCGACATCGCAGACACCCGCGATAAGCTCCTCACCTACGCCGCGGCCGGCCTCCTCACCCTCAGCAACGGCAGTGAAATGCCCAAACTGAACAGCGCCCCTGACAAGGAATAAGGCCAAGGAATAAGGACAAGCAATACGATGAGGTACGCCTAGATCAATGTCGAACGATCAAAATCCCGTAAAAATGTGGTCTGGACGTTTCCGCGAGCCGCTCGATGTGGAGTTCGAACAATGGCAGCGGTCAATCGTATTTGACTGGCGGCTTCTTCCCCAGGAGGTGGCCGCCAGCAAGGCGCACGCCTCTGCCCTGGTCGCCGCCGGGATTCTCAGTGGCAGCGACGGCGCGCAGATCCGGACCGCACTCGACGCCATCGCCGGGGACCACGCGTCGAAGAGCGGCCAGACATCCGTGCGCAATCATCCATCGGCTGAAGACATTCATCACTTCGTCGAGTTGACGCTTGTGGAGCGCATTGGCTCACTGGGCCTCAAGCTGCACACCGGACGCAGCCGCAACGAGCAGATCGCGACTGATCTGCGGCTCTATGTGCGGGAGCAAATCGGTCTTGTGGTTGAAGGGCTTGCCGCGTGGGCTGGCGTTCTCGTTCAACAGGCACACTCTGCCGGCGACGACGTGATGCCCAGCTACACGCATCTGCAACGCGCCGAGCCGGTGCTGATTGCACATTGGTTCCTTGCTTATGTCGAAATGACACTGCGCGACGCCGATCGACTGCGCGATTGCATCGAGCGGCTCAACGTCTGCCCATTAGGTTCTGGGGCCGTGGCCGGTGCGACGCTCCCGCTTGACCGCACAATCGCCGCACTGGAGTTGGGCTTCACGGCTCCCACGGCCAACTCGGTAGACGCAACCAGCGATCGGGACTTCATCCTCGAATACCTGCAGGCGCTCACATTCGTCGGCCTGCACTTGAGCCGCTTTGCGGAAGAGATCACGCTCTTTGCCACCGCGGAGTACAACTTTGTTGTGCTGCCCGAAGCCTTTTCGACCGGTTCCAGCGCAATGCCGCAAAAGAAGAACCCCGATCTGACCGAGTTGATCCGCGCCAAGGTCGGCCGCATTCACGGCGCGGCACAGACCGTCACGCTGATGCTCAAAGGACTGCCGCTGGCCTACAATAAAGATATGCAGGAGACTCAGGAACCGGCTTTCAGCGTGGAATTTGTCGCCCCCATGCTCCAGCTGGTGGCTCGCTTTACCGCCGCCCTTCAATTCAATCGCGAGCGCATGAACGACGCAGCACAGTCCGGCTACCTGAATGCAATGGCCGCCGCTACTTATCTTGTGCACAAGGGCGTTCCCTTCCGCACCGCGCATGAGAAGATCGGCAATGCGGTTCGCTACGCGCTTGAAAAGGGCGTCGAGCTCAACGGCCTGACACTCGATGAACTGCGCGCATTCGGGCCCGAGTTTGGGGAAGATTTTTTCAACGCAATCACGCTCACTGCTACGCTCGACTGCCACGATGTAACCGGCGGGACCGCGCGCCAGCGCGTGCACGAGGCTCTGGCCGCCGCCACCAAGCGCCTTGCCGAGCTTGCCTCGCACCTCGGGGTCCAGGAGGCCGTTCATGCTAGTGCGTAAGGCTCTCCTGCAAGATGCGTCGAACGTGTATGACCTGGTGAACTCGCTCTCCGGCGACGGCACTTTGCTCAAGCGCGCCTTCGCCGAGATTTGCGAAAACATTCGCGACTTTACAGTTGCCGAGTCCGACGGCAGCGTCTTTCTCGGCTGTGGTGCGCTGCACTTTTATGGGCCCCATCTTTGTGAAGTCCGCTCCATCGTCGTCAAGCCTGAGGCCAAGGGCCAGGGCGCGGGCGGACGCATCCTCGGCTCACTCATTGAGGAAGCCGAACTGCACGGCATCCAGTCGGTTTGCTTGTTCACGCGCATTCCCGACTTTTTCTTCAAGTATGGCTTTCGCACGGTTGAAGACAAGTCGGAGCTGCCTGACAAAATCTTCAAGGACTGCCAGAACTGCCCGCGGCTTCATCGCTGCGACGAAGTGGCCATGGTACGCGGCCGGATACCGCGCATGTCGATCCTTGGGCCGCGCGAAGAAGCGCAGCAGTTAGTGCGGCTTTCCGGCTAACTCAAGACTTAGTGAGCATCGACGCAGCCACCGCGGCTTGGCCATAACTCAGGCCGCCATCCCCAGGACTGACCTGGGCGTGCTGATAGACCTCGAATCCGGCAGCCTCTAACTTCGCGCGCAATTGTCGAGCCAGGCGCCGGTTATGCAGGCAGCCTCCACTTAGCGCTACCTGACTGATTCCAGTTATCGCACCCGCCTCTATTGCAGCTTTCGCAAACCCCTCGGCTACTCCCGTGTGAAACCGTGCGGAGATTTTCGACGTACTCACGCCACGCTGCAAGTCATGCATTAATTCCCACCACAGTGGACCGGCGCAAATCCGTGCCGGCTCGCGCGCAACCCAATTGCCGGCGATGAACTGCGTTGCATAGCCGGGTTCGCTTTCTACCTCATCCTCCCCGGCCACACCTTCCAATTCGATTGCGGCTTGCGCCTCGTAGTCCACCACGCGCCTTCCAAGGACGAGGACAGCCGCTGCATCGAAAAGCCGCCCGCAGCTCGATGTCAACGGCGTGTTCACGCCGCGCTCGATCATCTGTGTAAGCACTCGCACTTCGCTCTTCTGCGCGCCTAACAGCTCCAAGATTTCATTTGAGCCGACGTCGAAGCCTGCAGCACGCAATGCGCCGAAGGCCATGCGCCAGGGCTGCTTGACGGCTGCTTCGCCGCCGGGCATCGGCACATAGTCCAAATGCGCGAAACGCTCAAAGCAGTCGAACCGGCAGATGAGCACCTCTCCGCCCCAGATTTTTCCGTCCGTGCCGTAACCGGTGCCGTCGAGTGAGAGTCCAATCACCGGACCGCAGAGCCCATGCTCGGCCATGCAGCCCGCTATGTGCGCATGATGGTGCTGCACGCCCATCAACTGCAGTCCCCGTTCCGCCGCCCACTCTCTGGCCCACGCAGTGGAGAGGTAACCGGGATGCAAATCGTGGACCACAGTCTGCGGATCAACTTCAAAGGTGCGCATCAGATGATCGAGCGATTCTTTGAAGAACTCCAGGCCTATGAGGTTTTCCAAGTCGCCCAGATGCTGGCTCTGGTAAACGATTGGTCCGCGAGCCAACGCAAAGACATTCTTCAAGTGTCCGCCGACGGCGAGCAGTGGAGGGGCATCGATGGGAAGCGCAACGCCGAGCGGAACAAACCCCCGCGCCCGGCGCAGCAATTGCGGCGCGCCGTCAACGATCGCAGCGACCGAGTCGTCGCAGCGCTGCAAAATTTGCCGGTCATGCATCAGGAATGCATCAGCAATGTCTCCCAGCCGCGCCAGTGCTTCGTCATTGTCGATCGCGATTGGCTCCTCACTGAGGTTTGCGCTGGTCATCACCAACGCGCGCACCTTACCGGAGGCAAAGAGCAAGTGCTGCAGCGGGGCATAGGGGAGAAACACGCCAAGCCACGGAATTCCGGGCGCAATGCTTGAAGCAATCCCATTGCCGTCACGCTTCCGCGCCAAAACAATAGGCCGCGCCGCCGTTTGGAGCAACGCCTCTTCGTTCTTTGTAAGAGCAGATATTGCCCGCGCCGCCTCAACGTCGCGCACCATCACGGCCAGTGGCTTTCCGTAGCGATGCTTACGCTCGCGCAGACGCATCACAGCTGCCTCATTCGTTGCATCCACACTCAGATGAAAACCGCCAATGCCTTTGATAGCCATGATCTGGCCGGCCACCAGCCGCTCAACACATTTGCTCACCGGGTCATCTGCAGCGATGCCGCTGCCATCCGCGCCCACCAGCGAGACCTGCGGGCCGCACAGCCAGCAGGCATTGGGCTGCGCGTGGAAGCGGCGGTTGGCAGGGTCGTCATATTCGGCTTGGCAGGCCACGCACATTTTGAACCTTGCCATCGAGGTTTGCGGGCGGTCGTACGGGATACGCCGCGTGATGGTGTAGCGCGGGCCGCAGTTGGTGCAGTTCAAAAACGGATAGTGGTAGCGGCGATCAGCGGGGTCGAGCAGTTCGCGCAGGCAGTCTGCGCAGGTGGCCGCGTCGGCGGGGATGCCGGTGCTCACGCGGCCCAGAACCTCGCTGGCTACGATGCGGAATCCCGTTTCGCCGACGACTGCGAGCTGCTCCACTGCAACCGCGTCGATGCGCGCGAGCGGAGGCGTCTCGGCGCGCAGACGCGTCACGAAGGCATCCAGCCGCTCCGTTGTTCCCTCAACCTCAATGGTTACGCCGTCCGTGTCGTTGCCGATGAAGCCGGCCAGGCCTTCCTCCAGTGCCAGCCGGTAGATGAACGGCCGAAACCCCACGCCCTGCACCACGCCGCGCACCACCACGCCGCGCCGCTCATGCAGCTCTTGACGCGACATTCGCTCCGGATGGATGCCTTCGGTCACAAAATCAGCCTCTCACCGCAGTCAAGGATAGCGTAATGCACAGCACCCAGGCCGAGAAGCGATTTGACGGAGGAGCGGCGGGTTCCTGTAAAGTTGCCTTTCAGGCGGCGCTTACATTTTTGCCTTCGCGAAGCAGGAATGCGGGCGCAGCAGGCAGCTTTGCACAAATTTTCGCGGGAACGGTTCCATGCAAGCACACAAAACTAGCCGCAAAACCATCCTCGGCCTTGACGTTGGCGGCACCAAGACCGCCTGTGTGGAAGGCTCTGCCGATGGGCAGATTCTCGAGCGACGGGAATGGCCCACGCAGGCGGAACGGCCCTTCGACGAAGGTTTCGCCCAACTGGTTGAACGGATCCACGGCGCGGTTGCCAACGCCATCCAGGAAGGCAGAGACCCCGTGGCGATCAGCGTCTCCATCGGCGGGCCGCTGCGCATTGACGAAGGCTTCCTCATCAATCCGCCGCACCTGCCCGGCTGGGAAAACACGCCGCTCAAGGCGCGGCTCGCGGAGGCCTTCCCCGCCCTGCCGGTGTTTGTGGAGCACGACGGCAACGCAGGCGCGCTGGCGGAGTTCCACTTCGGCGTGGGCCGCAGCCGGGCGCATCTCAGGCACCTCATCTTTCTCACCTTTGGAACGGGACTGGGCGCGGGCTTCATTGTGAATGGGCAGATCCTGCGCGGCGCCTCGGACACTGCCGGCGAAGTGGGGCATTGGCGGCTCGCTGACGACGGTCCGCTCGGCTTTGGCAAGCGAGGCTCGTGGGAGTCGTTCGCATCCGGTGCAGGCCTGGTGCAACTGGCCGCGCAGATGTTTCCCGCACGCTGGACTGCACAGTCACCCATTGCGCCGCTGGTCTCGGCGATGATTGAGAATGACGCCGATGCACTGCGGGTGGCCGAGGCCGCCGGAAAATGGATGGGCCGTGGCCTGGCGCTGCTGATTGACGCGCTCAATCCACAAATCATCGTTTTCGGCTCACTAGGCGTGGTACTGGGCGAACGCATTTTCGCGCCCGCGCGCAGGGTGATTGCGGCCGAAGCACTGCCAGAGGCGGCGGCGGCGTGCGAACTGCTGCCATCCGTGCTGGGCAAGCAAATTGGCGACGTGGCGGCGCTGATGGCCGCTCTCACCGACCCCTCGGTGCGCTCAAAGTTGAACTGCGATCCGAACCATGCAGCGCAAGAGGCGAACGGGAATGAATAGCAGTGTGAATGGAATTTCCAGGCGCGATTTTCTGGTGCAGGGCGCGGCCTCGCTGGGCGCGCTGGCAGCGGCCCCGGCGTTTGGGCAACAACCGACAGCAGGGGGCGCGGCAAGCGGCAAGGTGCTGCACATCATTGGTCACTCCCACATTGACGCCGCCTGGCTGTGGCCGTGGCGAGACGGAGCCGACACGGCGCTCACAACGTTCCGCAGTGCGCTGAACCGCATGACGGAGACGCCGGGCTTCTGTTATACGCACTCGTCTTCGGCGCACTACCGCTGGGTGGAGCGCGCCGATCCGGCGATGTTTGCCGAGATCGTCCAGCGCGTGCGAGAGGGACGCTGGGAGGTTGTGGGCGGCTGGCCCGTCGAGCCGGACTGCAACATTCCCGCAACGGAGAGTTTCATTCGCCACGCGCTCTACGGCAAGCAGTATTGCCAGCGCGCGCTGGGCGTGGATGTGAAGATCGGGTTCAATCCCGATTCGTTCGGCCATGCGGCCGGGTTGCCTACCATTCTGAAGCGCGCCGGCTATGGGTACTACGTCTTCATGCGCCCGCAGGAGCACGAGATGAGGCTGCCACTGGTGTTCTGGTGGGAGGGGCCCGACGGGTCGCGGGTGCTGGTGAATCGCATTTGGCATAACTACGACGGTAACGCCGATGGTATTCGCCCCGCAGCTGCTTCAGGCTTCGCGCCTAGTCTCGATCACGCGGCCTTCTTCCTCGGCGTGGGCGATCACGGAGGCGCAATTACGAAACAGCAGATTCGCGACATCCTCGAGCTACGCAAGGATGCAAGTCTTCCCGAATTGCGCTTCAGCACGCTACGCGACTTTTTTCACGCTGTGGAGAGTTCGCCGGCCTTCCTATCGCTGCCCGTCGTTAAAGGTGAACTGCAGCACCACGCGCGCGGCTGCTACTCAGCAAATGGTGAAGGCAAATTCTTGAATCGCCGCGCAGAGCGCTGGCTGGGCGAGGCAGAGGCCATCGCTGTTGTGGGCAGCCTGCACTACGGCCACGCGTATCCAGTCGAACAATATGCCGAATCGTGGTGGAAGGTTCTCTTCTGCCAGTTTCACGACATGATGGCCGGCACATCGCTCTATTCCGATTATGAGGATGTGCGCGACAGCGTGGGCTACGCCTGCGAGGTGGCGCAGACGACGAAAGTGGAATTGATTGAGTTGATGGCCAGGCGCGTCGACCTCAGCTCGGTGGAAGAGAGCGCCGTGTTTGCCTATAATCCCCTTCCCTGGAAGCGCAAGGCGCTGGTTGAGATTCACGCGCGTCGCGATCCGTCTGAACATGCGCCGATCACGCACCTGCGCGCGCAAAATGGCAGCCAGACGCCATTGCAGTGGCGGCCCGCGGCGAGCATGACGCAGTTTTTGCCGCGCATGTCGGCGTGGGTTGAGCTGCCCGCCTGCGGCTACAAGGTGTTTGAGCTGGCGCATGGCGATGAGCCAAAGCCTGCGCCCTACGGCGACTTTGTCACCATCAACAACGCCGGCTTCGGCATCTCTTCACTCAAAGCGCAAGACGGAACCGAGTTGCTGGCCGCACCGGTGGGCATGGTAGCCATCAGCGATACCGGCGACACCTGGGCGCACGGCATCAACGAATTTCGCCAGGAGATGGGCCGGCCCACACTGATCTCATCGATTGTCGTGGAAGACGGTCCGGTGACGCGCGTGACCCGGCAGCGCGCGCGCTGGCAGGACTCGGAGATTGTGCTCGATATTGCACAGTTCGCGGGATTGGATTTTGTGGAGTTGCGGTTTGTGATTGACTGGCGCGAACACGAGCAGATGCTCAAGCTGGAGGTTCCAACGGCATTGGCCAACCCGCAGATCTTCACCAAGGTTCCGGGCCAGGTGCTGGAACGCCGCGTGAATGGCGAGGAAGAGCCCTATCAGGACTGGGCCGCGGTGCAAGGGAAGGTGGGCGGCCGAGACTATACGCTGGCGGTCCTCAACGGCCAGACCTACAGCTACGACTGCCTCAACGGGCTGTTCCGCACCGTGCTGATCCGCTCCGCGCCTTTTGCCCGCCACAACCCAGCACAGGTGCCGCACAACGACAACAACGCCTGGCAGGACCAGGGCCGGCAAGAGCGGCGCTTCTGGCTGATGGCGGCCCGCGGCCCGTGGACTGAACTCGCACTCGACCGGCGCGCGGAAGAGTTGCAGACGCCGGCCGAGTACATGATGGATTCAGCACACAACGGGACCGAGCCGTGGGAGAACTCGTTTCTTGAAGTGGAGCCGAAGAGCGTCTGGGTGCTGGCCATCAAGCAGGCCGAGCACGCGCAGGACGGGACAATCATCCGCATTCAGGAGCGATCGGGCACTGTGTCGAAGGTGACCATCAAGAGCGCGGCCATGGGCGTCGATTACAGTGCCAGCCTGTCACCATGGGAGATCAAAACGCTGTTGGTCAAACCTGCGCAGAGCGGCCGTGCAGAGGTGCGAGAGGTTTCATTGCTCGAGACCTAGCGATTCGACCCTCCCAGGCCGGACAATTTAAACTTGAGTGCGTGGACCGATTCGGCATCATCGGATTTCGGGCTTCACGGCTGGCCTTGTCCGCCGCGATGATCATCGCGTGTCTTTGCGCTGCCGCAGAGTGTCAGCAGGCTGACGATGCCGCAATCATTCGCGGCGTGGATGCCGCTGTGAAGGCGAGGCTTGACGGCATCGCGGGCTACACCGTTACCGAGCACTACGCCGTTTATCGCGGCGGCGACGAAGCCCATCCCGCCGCGGAGATGACCGTCAAGACAACCTACGAGAGGGAGACAGGCAAGAGCTACGCCATTCTCTCCAAGAGCGGCTCGGCCGTTTTGCAAAAGTTCGTTCTGGATTCCATTCTAGAGAATGAGAAGCGCATCAATGAGCCCGGCGTGCGCGAGGGCTCGTGGCTGACCTCGGCAAACTACGAGATGAAGCTCAAGCCCGGCGGCCCGGAGCGCGTGAATGGCCGGGACTGCTTTGTTCTGTCCATCAATCCGCGGCAGAAAGCCCCCAATTTAATCGTCGGAACGCTGTGGGTGGACACCAGGGATGAGTCGATCGTGCAGATCAAAGGCACTGCTTCCAAGAGCGTCTCAGCCTTCACCGGCCCTACTGAGTTAATGCGCCAGTACACCATGGTCGATGGCTTTGCGGAGGCTACGCACGCCCGAGCCGTCTCCAGCAGTTTTCTCTTCGGCCAGACCGTAGTGACCATCGATTACGTTGGGTACGAAATCGCAAATCGTGCTACCCAGTGAACATATTTTTTGAATTCGTGTGATCTGCCCCGCACCTGAAGCACCATTTCTGGTCTATACTGGGCTGCGTGACTCCCACCCTGGGTGACTGGAAACTCGACGCCGCGCTTGGCTCCTGCCTGCTGCTGGGGCTGCGTCACGGCTTCGACTACGACCACCTGGCCGCCATCTCCGACATCACCGCCGTGCAGCGCAACTGGCGCAGCGGGCTGCGTTTAGGCATGACCTACGCGCTGGGCCATGCCTTCACCGTGGCTGCGCTGGGCGTGGCCGTGCTTGAGCTGCACCTGGGTCTGCCGGAAAACCTCGACCATTGGACTGAGCGGCTGATCGGCCTGACGCTGATCGTGCTGGGCATCGGCGTAGTCGCCGGCATCCTGCGCAAGGACGCGCATAGCCACTCCCACAGCCGCGTGGAGAGCCGGCTGGCCATTGCCATCAACGGCGTGCTCTGGCTGGCCTGGCAGGTGCGCCGCATCTGGAATCGCGACGCCCCCAGGCCGGACCGTTTCCAGTGGATGTACAACGGCAAGTCGGTGTTCGTGATCGGTATGCTGCACGGCGTGGGCGCCGAAACGCCGAGCCAGCTGGCGCTGTTTTTCCTCACCGCCAATCTGGGCGGCACTTCGCGCGGCATGATGGGGCTGCTTGCATTTTCTGTGGGACTGGTGGCCATGAATGCGCTCATGACCGCCTCCATGGGCGGGGCCTTCAGCGCCACTGGCCATCACCCTCGCTTTTACCATGCGATTGCCTGGGCCGGAGCGGCTTACAGCTGCACCATCGGGGTCATTTTTCTGTTCGGCATCTCTGATCGATTGCCGGCGCTGGGATAGAGACACACGCTGCGCCGCTTGGCTACACGGCGCAGCATCCTGCATGGCTCAGGCATGGGTCAATGGGACCTCAGCTGGCGCAACCACGGCGGACTCCGCGACACGCTCCGCGGTCTCGACAAACGGACGGCCGTAGTAAGAGTCGAGCAGAATCGAACGCAGTTCGCCGATGAGCGGATAGCGGGGATTGGCGCCGGTGCATTGGTCGTCGAACGAGTCCACCGCTACGTAGTCGAGGCGCGCCAGAAATTCAGCCTGCGGCACGCCTGCCGCCTGGATCGACGACGGAATTTCAAGCTGACGCTTGAGGTCCTCGATCCAGGCGATCAGTCTGTCCACCTTCGCAGCCGTGGTGTCGCCACCTAGCGCGAGCACATCGGCAATCTCGGCGTAGCGGCAGCGCGCCTTGGGGCGGTCGTACTGTGAAAACGCCGACTGCTTGGTGGGATTGTCGTTGGCGTTGTAGCGCACCACATTGGCCAGCAGCAGGCCATTGGCCAGCCCATGCGCCAGGTGAAACTCCGCGCCCAGCTTGTGCGCCATGGAGTGACACACGCCCAGGAACGCGTTGGCAAAGGCCATGCCGGCAAGCGTCGCCGCGTAATGCACCTTCTCGCGCGCAACCGGGTCTGCCGCGCCGCGCTGATAGGCCTGCGGCAAGTAATCTTTGAGCAGCTTCAGGGCTTGCAGGGCGTGGCCGTCAGTGAACTCGGTGGCCATGATGGAGACGTATGCCTCGATTGCATGTGTGACCGCATCGATGCCGCCGAATGCGGTGAGCGCGCGGGGCATGTTCATGGCCAGGTTAGGATCGACGATGGCCATGCGCGGGGTAAGTTCGTAGTCGGCAATGGGATACTTCTTGCCGGTTGCGTCGTCGGTGACCACGGCAAAGGGCGTGACCTCGCTGCCGGTGCCCGATGTGGTTGGAATGGCCACCAGCGTGGCCTTCGCGCCCAGGCCTGGAAACTGATAGATGCGCTTGCGAATATCCATGAAGCGCATGGCCAGGTTATGGAAGTCGACCTCGGGATGCTCATAGAGCACCCAGGCGATCTTCGCTGCGTCCATCGGCGATCCGCCGCCCAGGGCAACGATCACATCGGGCCGGAATGCCGCCGCCACTTCGGTGCATTTACGCACTGTGCTGAGCGTGGGTTCGGGCTCGACCTGGAAGAAGGTCTCGACTTCCAGACCGTGGTGCTTGAGCTGAGCGATCAGGTCGTCGGCGTGGCCGTGGTTGAAGAGATACGGGTCAGTCACGACCAGCGCACGCTTGCGGCCGGCCAGTTCCTTGATGGCTTCGGACAGGCAGCCTCGACGGAAATAAATGGACTGCGGCAGCTTGTGCCAGAGCATGTTTTCCGCGCGTTTGGCCACGGTCTTGATATTCAACAGTTGAAGCGGTCCCACGTTGGCGGTCACTGAATTACCTCCCCACGAGCCGCAGCCCAGGGTGAGCGAGGGCGCCAGGCCAAAGTTATAGAGGTCGCCGATGCCGCCGTGCGACGAAGGCGAGTTGATGAGGATGCGCGAAGTCTTCATGTGGGCGCTGAAGTAATTCACGCGGTCGCGCTGGCCGTCCTGGTCGGTGTAGAGAACGGAGGTGTGGCCAATGCCCTGCAAGGCAACCAGGGCCGCGGCTTTGTCCACCGCGTCCTCAAAGTCGCGGGCGCGGTAAAGAGCGAGCACGGTCGATAGCTTCTCGTGGGCGAACGGCTCATCTGGCGAGATCTCGGTGACCTCGCCGATTAGCACCTGGGTCCTGGCCGGCACCGTGAAGCCCGCCATGGCGGCGATGCGCACGGCGGGCTGGCCGACAATGGCCGGATTCACAGACCCGTTGATCATCAGCACCGCACGGACGGCATCGGTCTCGGCGACGCTGAGAATATAGCCGAGGTGACGCTGAAAACGGCCGCGCAGATCGTCGTAGACGGCTTCGACGGCAATCACTGCCTGCTCCGAGGCGCACACCACGCCGTTGTCGAAGGTCTTCGACATCAGAATCGAAGCGACGGCGCGCTTCAGGTCGGCGGTTTCGTCGATCACCACCGGTGTGTTGCCCGGCCCGACGCCGATGGCCGGCGTGCCCGAGGAGTACGCCGCATGCACCATGGCCGGGCCGCCGGTGGCCAGGATCAGCTTGATGGACGCGTGGCGCATGAGGGCATTTGACAACTCGACCGTTGGTTCGTCAATCCAGCCGATGATGTCTTTGGGAGCCCCGGCAGCCACCGCAGCTTGGAGCACGATTTGCGCCGCCGCGCAGGTGGATCGCCGGGCGCGTGGATGCGGGCTGAAGACGATGCCATTGCGCGTCTTGAGCGCAATGAGCGCTTTGAAGATGGCCGTCGAGGTGGGATTGGTGACCGGGATGATGCCGCAGATCACACCCATCGGCTCAGCCACCGTCATCACGCCGGCCTCGTCGTCTTCGCTGAGCACGCCGCAGGTTTTCTCGTCCTTGTATTTATTGAAGATGTACTCGGAGGCAAAATGATTTTTAATCACCTTGTCTTCCACGATGCCCATGCCCGTCTCCTCGACGGCCATCTGCGCCAGCGGAATCCGCTCGCCCGCAGCGGCCAGTGCCGCATGGGCAAAGATGCGATCCACTTGCTCCTGGGTAAATGCGGCAAACTGCCGCTGGGCCAATTCCACGCGCGCTACCAGGGCATTGAGTTCAGCCAGTGAGTTCACATGCATGACGACCTCCGTTCTTGAGGGAAAGGCAGGCAACTGCCTGCGCCGTAGACTTCGGAAAAGTCAAGAGAAGCAAAATTGCCTCCGGGAGATTATGAAATCCCGCATGCGGCCCGCGAAGTGATAGGAGTCACGGCTTCTTTTGGTACTCCTGGCCCCATCGACAAGTCCTTGATCTGGGGTTACTTGGTTCAGCGATTCGAATTGGCGTGAGACACAAGTCCACCATGCGGGACGGTCCGCCTGCCCCGTGACATCTGTCACGGCTTGCTTGAATCGCAGCGGGTAGAACAAGGGTAGACGAGAAGCAGGAAGCAAACGCACAATCGCTTTACACCTGCCTGTCTGCATACGGAGGGAATCGTGCCCGCTTTCACTCCACCGCCCCTGCCCAGCGACGACAAACGCTGGAAGATCGTGAACGGCACCATGCGCAAGAATGGATTTGCCCGCCACGCGCTGATTGAAACACTCCACACCGTGCAATCCTCGTTCGGCTATCTGGACGACGATGCGATCCGCTTTGTTGCGCGATCCCTGCGCGTTCCGCTCAGCCAGGCCTACGGGGTGGTGACTTTCTACCACCACTTCAGCCTGAAGCCGCCGGGCAAGCACACCATGACCATCTGCACCGGCACGGCCTGCTACATCAAGGGGACCGACAAGCTGGTGGCCGCGGCGGAAAAGCGCCTGGGCATTCCCCAGGGCCAGACCACCAAGGACGGCAACATCAGCCTGACGACCGCGCGTTGCGTGGGCGCCTGCGGCCGCGCTCCGGTGGTGCTGACCGACGGCGAACTGCAAGGTCAGATGACCGGCGAGCAGATGCTGGAACAACTGGAAAGGTGGGCCGTCGAATGACCATCGAAGAACTTGACCAAATTGCCGAAGCGACCCGCGCCGAGTATGCGAAATTCGATCATGAGATCAACGTCTGCATGGGCACCGGCTGCCTGAGCCAGCACTCAGATCAATTAAAGGACGCGCTGGCCAAGACCGTTGAAGCGCAGGGCAAGAACGCCTTTGTGCGCCGCACCGGTTGCATGGGGCTGTGCGCCGCCGGGCCGCTGGTTCTAGTGGACCCGGAGGAGACGCTCTATCAGCATTGCAAGGCCGGTAATGCGGAGGCCATTGTTTCCAGCCTGGGCGGCGCGCCCGTTCCCGATCTGCAATGCGATTTGAACGAACACTTCGACCGGCAG
>Ga0182030_10017565_pt1 | contig 13793 bp, 12 predicted proteins | sample 812S3MmetaG_FD_121299 | JGI IMG/M metagenome (GOLD analysis project Ga0182030, IMG submission 121299) | Permafrost microbial communities from Stordalen Mire, Sweden - 812S3M metaG (Illumina Assembly) | ecosystem: Environmental > Terrestrial > Soil > Wetlands > Permafrost | place: Sweden... | reverse complement strand
CGGCCCGTCCGGCCGACCTCTTCGAGTTGCTGTTGATACAGGGGATGGAACGGGTGGATTACCCGAAATTGCCCGCTCAGGCGAGCATCTGACGGTGCAGTCTGTTGTGCCGCGGATGAACGCCGATAAGAAGGATCCTGGTTCGATCTGCGTTTATCCGCGTTCATCGGCGGCTAGAGTATCTTTCCGCGGATAGCCGATTCCGCAAGCGATAGATCGCAACTCAGCCCGGGGAGTCCGGCCAAATGCACTTTATCGCAGTCCGAACTCACGGAGAATTTCGTCATGGGAAACAACGTTCCCGACGCGGACTTCTTCCTGCACGCGAGCAATCGCAGCGGCGTCAGCCTCGGTAAGAGGCTCGTCATCCAATGCCGCGGACATGGCTGCCCGATAAGCGGGCCCCACGGTCAGGTACTCCAGGAAACGTTTGGCGGCCGGCAGTTCCTCTTCCGGAATCCGGTCTACGAGATTGTGAAGGGTGTCGCGGCTCATCGAAACTCCTAACTTAGCTTATCCCTCCACGCCCGTCTTCTCCGCCCCCGGGGCGATCGCCGATTGGCGCACCACCAGGTGGGTATCGAGACGAAACTCGCGGCCTTCCGCGCCGGGGTCGCTCAGCATGGCCCACAAAGCCTCGAATGCCACTTTGCCAATTTCGGTGCGGGGCACCGCCAGGGTAGTCAATGCCGGCTGCGTGAACTCGGCGATCAGGATGTCGTCGAAGCCTACCACCGAAAGGTCCTCGGGAACGCGCAGGCCGCCATCGTAAGCGCGGTGGAGTACGCCGATGGCGGTGAGATCGTTGGCCGCCATGATCGCCGTGGGTGCGCGCCCGCTGAGGAGTTTTGAGCAGGCGAAATATCCCCCCTTCACGGTGAAATCGGAGTCGATGGCGTATTCGGGATCGATGCCCAATTCGGCGGCGGTCTCCAGGTAGGCCTTCTTGCGGCGTTGCGCGGAGTGCAGGCTGAGCGGGCCGCCGATATAGGCGATGCGACGGTGGCCCAGGTTGCGCAGATACTCGAGGCCCTCGGCGATGCCGCGTTCATAGTCGAGGACGATGTTGCTGATGTAACGATCCACGCGCCCCAGGTCCAGGTACACGGCGGCGATCTTTTGCTCGGCGAGCATGTCCATCACCCCCGGAGCGATCTGCGAGGTGAGGATGGCCACGGCCGGCACCTGCAGGCCGATCATACGCTTTACCGAATTCAGGGTGCGGTGCGAGTCGTAGTTGGTGTTGACCACCAGCGCATCCATATTGTGGAGGAGGGCCTGATCCTGGAATGCGGCGGTGACTTCGGGGAAGAACGGGTTGCGGATGTCGGAAATGATCAGCCCGAGCAGCGAACTCCGGCCCATCACCAGGTTGCGGGCCGCCTGGTTTTGCGCATACCCCAGGTCTTCGATGGCGGCCAACACTCGCTGGCGGGTCTGCGGGCGGGTACCACGGGTGCCGTTCAGCACATGCGAGACGGTCGCGATGGAGACACCGGCTTTGAGAGCGACATCCTTAATACTCGCCGCCAAATTGGCTTTCCTCCTTATGGCACCGTCGACCGCACGTGCTCTGGGATCAATATAAACGGTTACTTAAGGGTTTGCAAATTACAAGTTCGATTCAAAAATATTAGGAGGTTAAAGCGTTTACGCGATACCACGGTGGAGGGCAGCGGCGGCGGGCGGTTCAGGATTGAATTGTAGACCGCGCCATCCGTCGGACCATCGAAGGGACGCACAAGCCATCGCGGGCTCGGACTCTGTGGCCTAGACCGCCAGAGTGCCGTGATACAGCATCTCGGCGGGATCGAATTTGGCCTTCACGATCAACTTTCCAAGCTGCGTGGAAAAAGTCACTTCGTGATCCTTCTTGCCGAAATCCAGGAATTCCTTGGAGAACCCAAACAGGAAATAGGTGCCGCCGGGAGTCATCTGTTGGACCACTCCGGCCTGCGCCGATTCCCTCCCCTTTGGTTGCAGGATCGTCATTTGCTTGAGATTGTCGAGGGTTCGTTTGGACGTCGACGGATCCGAATCCGGCGTGGAGAGTTTGGGCGAGTCCTGGTCGGTATCGTCGGGATTCCGCTCCAACCGGGGCCGGTCTTCCAGTAAGGGGATGTCGCGCACGCCGATCACATAGTGTTTCCCGAACGCCTCCGGCAGCGGCGTCTTGAGCGCGTCGAGGATCGGCTGAGCACTTTCCCAACGCACCGTACCTTTATAGTTGGAGCTTTGCGGGTATCCACCGCCGCCCGGCCGTCCCATGCCACCACCACGGCGTCCCATGCCGGGAATTCCCAGGCCGCCGCCACCCATGCCGCCGCCATTCCGCGGGTAGCCGCCGCCACCTTGACCTTGACCGTAACCGCCGTTATTGCTGCCGGGAACGTATTGCGCCGTGACCGATTTCGCCCACGGAGACTTGGTGGTGAGTTGGTCGATCTCTTCGCCGCTCCATTGCGAGGGGTCCTTCTTGTCCCAAAATTCACGGGCGTAAAGATTTTCCCACGGCGCCAGACATGCGCCCGCCAGCGTCAACACGCCGCGACGGCTCAAACTCCAAGGCTTCGGTTCCTGTTGCATGCTTGTGGGACGTATCGGTAAGCGGGATGCGTTACGTCGATTGTAGGTTCAAGGACTTAGCCATGCGCCAGCCGTCGGCGCCATCTTCGTAGTACCCCCGTACAATTCGCCCCTTGTGAAAACCGTACCCCTCATAGAACCGGATTGCGGTTTTATTCGTCACTTTGACCATAAGGAGGAGCCGGATGACCCCGCGGCGGCGCAATCGGCGTAGCGTACTATCCATCAGGGCAGAGGCGATTCCCTTCCCGCGAAGCTTTGGATCCACTGCGATAGACACCAATTCCGCGCGGGAGGATGCCGTTCTCCCGCCGATGCAGGCTATCGAATACCCGCAAATGTTCTGGCCCGCTACTGCCACTAGAAACAATTCCCCACATTTGTGGTGAAATTCTGCAAACAGGTTGCGATCGTATGCGTCTTTCTTGAAACTGGCGTGTTCAATCTGCAGGATGCCGTCGAGATCGGAGAGCCTGAGAAGTCGGATAGAAAATGCCCTAGTCATTCTGTTATCCTTTATTTTGGCGCACTTGGAGGCTCTTCGAAACCCGTGGGATCAAAAAAGCGCAAGAAAGAGCGAACTCCTCTTGACAAGAATTTCGGACCAGAGCATACTGGAATCAAGATGCAACTGAGTGTCAACTGTGATCTTCCGGAACCGCTGGCGATGAGCCTCATGGACCTGCGGCGCGGCGATGCTGCCATCCTGGACGGCATCGATTTGCCGACCGACGATGCCCGCCGCCTGATGGAACTGGGATTTCTTCCGGGCACGCAGATCACGGCTGGACGGAGCGCTCCCGGTGGCGATCCGCAAGTGTTCCAGGTGGACGGGTCGGAGATCGCGTTGCGCCGCGAAACCGCCAAGCGCATGACCGTCCGCCGCAAGAAAACTGCTAAGCTGGACCCATCATCGAGGGCGTAATGAGCGGATGCAGCGATTGCAGCAGTTGCAACTCGGCAACAGTTGTAGAATTCCCCGGATCGCGCAGCGCGCTCAAAACGGTCGCGGTGATCGGCCCGCCGAATTCAGGCAAAACCACTCTTTTTAACCGCCTCACGGGTCTTCACCAAAAAGTTGCCAACTTCCCCGGCGTCACCGTCGAGCAACACACCGGCATCGCCGCACTACCCGACGGACGCACCGTCCAATTGATCGATCTGCCGGGCGTCTACAGCCTCTTGCCGCGGTCGGAAGACGAGCAGGTAGCGCACGATGTGCTGAACGGCCTGCGGGCCGACACAGCCAAGCCGGAAGCCGTACTGCTAGTGCTCGATTCCACCAATATGGCGCGCCATCTCATGCTGGCCGCGCCCATTCTGGCGTTGGGACTGCCGACTCTGGTGATCCTCAACATGGCGGACGACCTGCGCAATCGCGGCGGCCGCGTGGATCTCGAAAAACTCTCGGCGGAATTGGGCGCACCGGTCGCGCTGATCAGCGCGCGCCGCGGGCAGGGTGTGGATCAGGTTTTCGATTTTCTCGCCGGTGCGATGTCCAAGCCATTGCCCAGGGAACTGCCGATTCTGCAGGACGTCCCCAAGTGCCGCCAGTGGGCGGGCCACGTCGGCAGCCAGGCGGCATACCGCGCTCCCGCTCCGCCCAAATGGACGCGCCGGCTGGACTCAGTGTTTCTCCATCCCATCGCCGGGCCGCTGTTGTTCCTGGTGGTGGTGGTGGGCATCTTCCAGGCTATCTTTACAGTGGCGGTGCCCTCCCAGGTTGCGGTCGATTGGCTGATCCAGCATTCCGGCAACTGGGTTGCATCAGTCCTGCCTGAAGGACTTTTCAAATCCCTGGTGATCGAAGGAGTGTGGAAGGGTGTCGGTTCCGTGGTGGTCTTCCTGCCGCAGATCCTCCTGCTGTTCCTGTTCATCGGCATTCTGGAAGATTCGGGCTACCTGGCGCGCGCCGCTCTGATTGCCGACCGGACCATGGCGAAGGTCGGACTGCAAGGCAAGTCTTTCATCCCCCTGCTTTCCGCCCATGCCTGCGCGGTGCCGGCCATCATGTCGACGCGCACCATCGAGAATAAGCGCGACCGCATCGCCACCATCCTGATCGCGCCGTTCATGACGTGCTCGGCGCGCCTGCCGGTGTATCTGCTGATCATCGGCGCGTTCATTCCCAATCGTCCCTTGCTGGGACGGTTTCTCTCCTCGGGCGCGGCTGCCATGCTGGGGCTCTACCTGCTTGGGTTCCTGATGGCGGTGCTCACGGCGCGCGTGCTGAAATCGTCCATCCTGAAGAGCGGCCGCACACCGTTCCTGCTGGAGATGCCGTCTTACCGCTGGCCCACGCTTACTTCTCTCGGCCTGCGCCTGCTGGACCGCGGCAAAGTGTTCCTGGTGCGCGCCGGCACCATCATCCTGCTGGTGAGTGTGCTGTTGTGGGGTGCGCTCCATCTTCCCTACACCAACGGCCACGCGCCGGAGATCGCCAACAGCGTCGCGGGCACAATCGGACGCACCATCGAACCCGTCATCAGACCCCTGGGCTTCAACTGGAAGATCGGCATCGGACTGATTAGCGCGGTGTTCTCGCGGGAGACGATCATCGCCACGCTCGGAACGATTTACGGGATGGATAAGGAGTCGCCCGGGCTACAGGCCGCGATCCACCACGATCTCACCATGGGAGGCGCGGTGGCGCTCCTGGTCTTCTTCGCGTTCGCCATGCAATGTGTCTCGACTATCGCGGTGGTGCGCCGGGAAACGGGCGGATGGAAGTGGCCGATCCTGCAATTCAGTTACATGACTGTGGTAGCGTACCTGGGAGCGTTCGCTGCCTTCCACTTAATTAGGTAGGACATGCTTTAGCTTGTCCAGGCGAGCGCAGCTCGCCCGCGCGGAGTGGTATCGGCGCCGGCAGGCGGAAGTGCCTGCGCCACGTCGGGTAACAGGTCCGAAGGTTACCGGCGCTCTTCCGGTGTCTTCTTCTCGGCAGTTCCGGCGTCTTCGCGGTGCAGATTTCCTTTCGTTGCGGCTTCGCTGCCGAGGATTACTTTGGGCAAGCTAAAGCATGCCCTACCCTAATTCAGGTGCTCTTCGGCTTCCTGCCAGACGTTGGTGAAGAACTCACGCGACTCCGGCGAGCAACCGATATGCAGGCGGTCGGCGCCATCCTCTACGAAGCCCAGGTACCCGCTCCAACCCAGATCGTCCAGCACGAAACGCAGACACTCCAACTCGCCCGCCGGCATGTGCGCAATATCGAGATCGAAGACCTCTCCGGAGCTGTGCGCCATGGCCTCGTGCTGCGACGACTGCTGCCGCGCATAGTCCTCCGGCTCCACCAGCGATGCGACCGGCAGCGGCTGGAACGTCTCGCCCGGCGCATTCCGTTCCTCGAAGAGGCGGCGCGTCTCAAAGGCAATGTACGTCAACGTACCCAGTGCCGCGGGCGAAGCTTGCGCATAGTCGGCGACGGCCGAGTCGATCGGCGCCAGGTGCAGGCTGTACCCGAGATACTCGGCCCTGTCCGCTGCCTTCATCAGCCGCTCTCCCGGGTTGAGGCGAATGTCCTCGCCGGTGCGATAGATCAGATCGTCCGGCCGCAACCAGGTGGAAAGGCGGTGCGGCGCGCGCGGGCCGGAGGAGAACCGGCTCTTATATTCCTGCTGGAGAGCCACCAGTTCATCGGGATCCTGGCGATAGAGCGCCAATAGCTGGGCGGAGCGCTGGATGCGGAAGTAGTAAGTAGGCGAGTAATCGCGCAGCATCTGCTGCTGTATGGCCAGATACAATTCGCGATTCCAGCTAGGGTTGCACGAGAAGAACATCCGCGAGACGGTGACTTCGTTCGCCGGAACACCGCGCGCGCGGCCGGTCAGATCCTTCATGTAAGTGACGCAGCCGGTGCCGCAATGGTACGCGAAGATGGCCCAATCTTCGCCGCCGAAATGGCGCTCCAGGTAGGCCAGATAATGTGCCGCCGCGGGGATGGCGCGATCGGGCACCAGACGGTCGTCGCGCACAACCACGGTGTATGGCTCCTTGTGCGTGACGGTCTGGTACTTCGGCTTGCCATTTTTCTTCTTGCTCTTCACCAGCACTTTTTCGCGCGTGATCTTGTACTTGGTGGCGCGCACAATACTCAGGCCCATGTCGTGGGCTGTGGCATCGGCGATCTGCATGATGCCCTTCGGACCGGCCGGGCTTTCGGCTTTCGGATCGCCCCAGCTTTCGAGATAAATAATGGCCTCGATGGTCGACGCGGGAAATCCGCTGCTCTGCGCTGCAGCGTGAATGATCGCCTGCAGTTTGGGATCGGTCACGCGGCGCGCGCCGGTGACGGCATCCTGCTCGCGCATGATGCCGAAGGTCTGCGCTTGCACCATGAGATCGGTACGCACCTGTAGAACGTCGGCCGTCAGGTCGTCGCGATCGGCGCCCACACCGGAGATGCGATGCGACGGAAAGAAGTACTCGGGCGAGCCGGCCTGCCCCCAGGTTACAAGGCTCAAGAGTAAGACGAGCTTTCGTTTCATTCGCTACCTATAGTGTAAACACCGCAGGACGGCGCTCAGCACAATTATTTGGACGTATGGGGAGGAGGATTGGTTTTTTGCAAACCGCATTTATGCAGGTGCCGCCTTCGCGGCACCTGCATAAGCTGTCAGCTATCAGCTTTCAGCTGGTTCTTCATGCTTCTTCGCTCCGAGCCGTCCCCGGAAAAGAAGGGTCGTCGCGAGAACACCGTCACCAGCTGATAGCTGACAGCGCGCGTCCCCGCCGCGTCACCATCCCGTCATCGCCATGCGCCGCAGGATCTCGGCGCTGTAGGAGCCCATGTGGTCCGGCTTCCAGCGCAGCGGAGCAGGCAGAATCGCAGCCATCCGTGCCGCCCGATCGCGATCGATTTTCGCGGCGGGCACGTTGTACCAGATCTGCGCGCCTGCCTCCGCACCGTATACTCCCGGGCCCCACTCGATCACGTTGAGATACAGTTCCAGGATGCGCCGTTTGGGAAGGATCAGTTCGGCCGCCGGCGCCAGCGTGAATTCCACGGCTTTGCGAAGCAGCGATCGGTTAGCGGTAAGAAAGAGATTCTTCACCAGCTGCTGCGTAATCGTGGATCCTCCGCGGCCGAGTTTGCCCTGATCCATATCTTTGTCGACTACTTTCTGAACCTCCTGCCAGTCGATACCATGATGCTGGTAGAAACGGCCGTCTTCAGCGGAGATTACGGCATGCTGCAGGTCGGGGGAGATGCGCGCGAGCGGCAAGAATGTCTGGCGTTTGCGATAGGCCTTATGATGCAACCACGCTTCCACGCGGCGTTGCACCTGCAGCGCAGTGGTGGGAGGATTCATCCAGCGCAGCGCCAGCAATTCGCCGAGGCAAACCACATAGAATCCCACAACCAGGAGCAGCGCGCAGCGAATCAGAGTACGAAAGATACGCCTGCCGCTAAAATGTGCCACGCTACGATGGTAGCCTAATGGTCGGACGCTGCCGATGACACGTCTCGACAACTTGCTGGCCTACGCAGAGTCCCATCGGTTGATGGTATCCTGCGCCGCCACGGCGATGATCGTGACGATCGCGTATGCCGACTGGCTCGAACCCAACACATCGGTGGGTTATTTGTACCTGCTGCCGATTCTGCTTTGCTCCGCCGGACTGAACCGCTACGAAATTCTCCTGATGGCGTTGGTGTGCGGCTGGCTGCGCGAGGCCGCCGACCCATTACAGGGCGCAATCGAGGGCCGTTCGGCATTCGTATTGAACCCCGCACAATGGGCAGCCGGATCGGCGGCACGCCTCATCGTCGCCGCCAGCGGTTTTGCTGCAACCGGTTTTTTCGTGGGCGAGCTGAACCGCCGGCGAAGACTCCTTACTGAGCATCTGCAAGAGCGCGAAGAACAGATGAAGCTCCGCCGCGAAACGGAATTACAAGTCCGCACGCTGATCGAGACCAGCCCGCTGGCGATTCTCACGCTCGATCACTCCGGCCGGGTGGCGCTCGCCAACGAGTCGGCGCGCCAGTTGCTTGGCTTCGATACCGATCCCCTGCAGGGTGAGGACGTGACTCCGTATCTGCCGATCCTGAGCCGCATGCTGCACCGGCACCACTCCGGCGGCAACATCCGTACCAACGTGGAGTGCCGCGGCCAGCGGCGCAATGGCGACGTTTTTCTGGCGCACGTCTGGCTGTCCACTTACCGCACGTCGGACGGGCCGGCACTGGCGGCGGTGGTGTGGGACGCCTCGGAGAATCTGCGCGACCGCGAAGGCGCGGGCCTCGATTCCATGATGGCGACGTCGCGCGTTCTGATCGGCGCCCTGTCGCATGAAATCCGTAATCTCGCGTCGGCGGCCAGCGTTGCCTATACGGCACTCGCGGAGGAAGGCACGCCCGCTCATCAGGAACACTATCACGCGCTCGGCAGCCTGATTCAAGGTCTGGAAAAAATCGCCTCCACGGGGCTGCGGATTTCGTCCAACCGTGAAGCGGTGGTGGCCGATCTGGGAACCGTGCTGGACGAAGCGCGCATCGTGATCGATCCGGCACTGCGCGAAGCCGGCATCGAATCGGTGTGGGAAGTAAGTGCCGGGCTTCCGCTGGTGCGGGCCGACCATCACGCGCTCCTGCAAGCCTTCATCAATCTGGCGCGCAACAGCCTGCAGGCCCTGGAAGACAGTCCCCGCAAGGAAATGCGGATTGTGGCATCGCGCGAACGCGACCTGGTGGTGGTGCGTTTTCTGGATAGCGGGCCGGGCGTCGCGCATCCCGAGGAATTATTCCAGCCGTTTCAACCGGGAGCGCACTCGGTGGGGCTGGGACTATATATCACGCGGGCCATCCTGCGATCGCACGGCGGCGGCCTGCGTTACGAAGCGCCCGAAACGGGCAGTTGTTTTGCGGTGGAACTGTGGCCCGCGGACAACATGGTGGAAGGATGATTGAGAGCGAATCGAAAATTGTTCATGTGTTGCTGATCGACGACCATGCGCTATTTCGCGAGAGCGTGGCGCGGGCTTTGGCCGTGGACCCGCAGCTCGATATAGAGCATTGCGCGAGCATCGCCGCGGCGCTGGAGATACTGGCGCAGCGTACCATCGACTTGGTCCTGCTGGACCACGACTTGGGCAACGAAAGAGCTTCACAGTTCCTGCCGGCGGCGCGGCTAGGCGGCTTTGCCGGGCGAGTGCTGGTGGTGACGGCCTGGGTGAGCGGGACGGAAGCGCGCCGCCTGTTGCAACAGGGAGTGGCCGGTATTTTTCTCAAACACGCGCCGCTGACCGATTTGACTGCCGGCATCCGAACGGTGATGGCCGGAGGAAGCTGGATCGACAGTTCGCTGACGGCACACGAGGAAAGCCCATCCCATGGAGAATCGAACGCTCCGCAGTTCAACGATCGACAGCGGAAGGTGCTGCGCTTCGTGCTGGAAGGCCTCTCCAATAAGGAAATCGCATGGCGGTTGCAGATTTCGGAGAGCTACGTGAAGGCTATTCTGCAAAGCCTGTTCCAGAAAACCGGAGTCCGTACCAGAGGCCAACTGGTGCGAGTGGCTTTCGAACAATACGAAGATCAGCTGTAGTCATAGGGCAACTCTGGCAGCGATGAGCGCTTTCGTGTGGCAGGCAATTTTGCACTGCAATCTTGCCTACCGGCACGTTTTACTTCTGTCTGCACGGTCGAAAACCCCTCCCAATCAGGTCGAAGAGGCCCGCGCGGACGCCGATTAGATGCAGCCCGGATTCAGCCACTCCGAGGAGCGGGTTTTCATCCCCCTTGGTGGCGCGAAGCGCCATGCGGACAGCGAGGATCGGCTGCCACACAACCTAAGACTTAGCGATCTCAGGAGTTCGGAGTCTCGGCGCCGGACGCTACAATCTGTGACTGAAGAACGGGCGAGCTCCGCTCGCCGTGACAAGCTGAAGCATGTCCTACCTAGGCGCGCCGTTCGCAAATGCTCGGGCTTGAAGTTCGCAAATTGTCCGAAAGATAGACTTCTCCGGGGTGTGGGCCTAAGGTAACGTAGTCGTCATCACGCCGGAACTCAGACCCGGCGAACCGAGGCTAGGGGTGAGTGCCGCTGTCAAAATGGGACGTCGCTGCAGGGTGCAGCGACGGCCCTGGGGCTAGAATAGAAGCGTGTTCACCGCCCAGAGTCAAATCCCCGAAATCCTGGAAAAGCTGCACATTGAGCCGGTAAATTCAGGAGCCTGCCATGGCGACTGGATCGCCAGTCCCTCCGGCGGCCAATTGGAATCCATCAATCCCGCGACCGGCGAAGTGCTCGCCAAAATCCAACTGGCCGGACCGGATGACTACGAGACCGTCATGGTTCAGGCGAGCGAGGCGTTCCTCGACTGGCGCATGGTTCCGGCTCCGCGCCGTGGAGACATCGTGCGCGAGATCGGCAACGAACTGCGCGCCGCCAAGGACGACCTTGGACTGCTGGTCTCGCTGGAGATGGGAAAGATCCTGGCCGAAGGGCGCGGCGAGGTCCAGGAGATGATCGATATCGCCGACTTCGCGGTCGGGCTGTCGCGCCAACTCTACGGGCTCACCATGCACAGCGAGCGCCCGGGACATCGCATGTACGAGCAGTGGCATCCGCTGGGAATTGTGGGGGTGATCAGCGCTTTCAATTTCCCGGTCGCGGTGTGGGCGTGGAACGCTATGATCGCGGCGGTGTGCGGCGATTGCGTGCTGTGGCGTCCGTCGTCGGACACGCCGCTCACCGCCATCGCGGTACAGAAGATTTGCAATCGCGTGCTCGACCGGCATGGGCTGAAGGGCGTTTTTTCGTTACTCATCGGGAAGAGCGATCCGATCGCGGAAACGCTGATTCACGATCGGCGGATTCCACTGGTGAGCTTCACGGGATCGACCGTTGTCGGGCGGCACGTGGCCGAAGCGGTCGCGGGACGTTTGGGCCGGAGCATTTTGGAATTAGGCGGCAACAACGGCATTATTGCGATGGACGATTGCAATACCGACCTGCTGCTGCGCGCGGTGCTGTTCGGCGCGGTGGGAACGGCAGGCCAGCGCTGCACCACTACGCGGCGCCTTTTCCTGCAGCGCGGAATCGCAGCGAAGATGACCTCCGCGCTGGTGAACGCCTACCGGCAGGTGAAGATCGGCAACCCTGTTGACGAGGGGACGTTGATGGGTCCGCTGGTGAACCGCCGCGCAGTCGACGACATGATGGATGGCATACGGCGCATCCGCGAACAGGGCGGCGAGATTCTCGCGGGTGGCGGGCAGGTTACGGGATGCTTCGTCGAGCCCACGCTGGTGCGCGCGCGCCCCGATATGCCGATACTCAAAGAGGAGATCTTCGCACCCATCTTGTACGTGGTAGAGTTCGACCATCTCGACGAGGCGATCCATTGGCACAACGATGTGCCGCAAGGGCTTTCGTCGGCGATATTTACGAACAATTTGATCGTGGCGGAAACGTTCCTGAGCCATCGCGGCAGCGATTGCGGAATCGCCAATGTAAATATCGGGACGAGCGGCGCGGAGATCGGCGGGGCATTCGGCGGCGAGAAGGAGACCGGTGGCGGGCGCGAATCGGGCAGCGATGCGTGGAAGGCTTACATGCGGCGGCAGACGAATACGATTAACTGGTCGACGCAGTTGCCGTTGGCGCAGGGTATTCGATTTGAGTAAGCGGGTTAGAGTCTATTGCAGCCATCGAACAATACAGTCATCCTGCCGCTGGAGGCCGAGTAGGTCAGCTGTTGGGCGCACAGCGCGGCGGGAAGAACAAGGGAAGAAGGAGGAGGGAATGCAGATCTCCTGATCTTGTCCCCGGCGAGTTTGGCGGTCGGGGAAATTGAATTGAGCCGCAACGCTGTTGTGTGGCAGCCAATCCTGGCTGCAGGCGGGCTTAGCCCGCCCGGCGGCCTGAAAGGCCGCCTGCAGGCAAGATTGCCTGCCACACGAAGCGCACATATCGCCGCTGTCGGGCTCACCTCAATTTCCACGAGATCAGGAGGTCTGGAATTACGATACCGGAAGATCCAGCTAACAGAGTAGCAGGGGCGGGAAGGCGGACAAAACAATCAGAGCCGCAACCGGCCCGGACCGGTTGCGGCTCTCCAAGGAGAAACAGAGTTTACTCTTCGGTTTTATCTTCTTCGTGTTCTTTGCCCTGACGCTGGGCTTCCAACTTCTCTTCCTTGCGCTTGGCGCGTTCCGCGGCGCGTTTCACGAGCTCGGAACCGACCAACTCAAGCATCGCCTGTTCAGCGCCATCGCCCTTGCGCGGTCCCAGATGAGTGATGCGGGTATAGCCGCCGTTGCGCTGGCCGAAACGAGTGCCCAGCGTATCGAACAGCTTCTTCACCGATGCCGGAGTCCGCAGAATCATGGCGGCCTGACGGCGCGAGTGAAGCGTGTCCTCTTTGGCGAGGGTGATCATCTTCTCCACCCACGGACGAACGGCCTTGGCCTTCGGCACGGTAGTGACGATGCGCTCATGCTCAATCACACTGGTGGTCAGATTCCGCAACAGCGCATTGCGGCTATCCACCGGCCGCTTTAATTTGTATCCAGCGTACTTATGTCTCATCTGCTACTCCCCGGCCTGATCCTGTGGCCCTTCATCTTCCTGACTGTAATCCACCATACCGCCAGCCTGCGGCGGCGGAGCGATCAGGCGGCCATGCTGATCGATGCGCATACCCAGCGCGAGACCCATGTTGGCCAGAATTTCTTTAATCTCGTTGAGCGACTTGCGGCCGAAATTCTTGGTGCGCAACATTTCGGCTTCCGTCTTCTGCACCAACTCTCCGATGGTCTGGATGTTGGCGTTCTTCAGGCAGTTGTAAGAACGAACGCTGAGCTCCAGCTCTTCCACCGAGCGGTTGAGCACTTCGTTGATCTTGTCGAGCCCGTGCTCGGAAATTTCCTCGGTCTGCTCCGGCACTTCCTCAAAGTTGATGAAGATGGACATGTGGTCCTTGAGCAACTTGGCGGCGTAGCCGATGGCATCCTGGGGCGATACGGCGCCGTTGGTCCAAACTTCGAGGGTGAGCTTGTCGTAGTCGGTCATCTGGCCGAGGCGGGCGGCCTCGACGGCGAAGTTGACTTTGCGGACGGGCGAGTGGACCGAGTCGATCGGGATATAGCCGAGGGCCAGGTCTTCGTCGAAATTCTTGTCGGCGCTGACGTATCCGCGGCCGGTCTTGAGGCGCATCTCGATGGAGAGCTTGCCGCCTTCACTGACGGTGGCGAGATG
>Ga0182030_10017564_pt1 | contig 13793 bp, 12 predicted proteins | sample 812S3MmetaG_FD_121299 | JGI IMG/M metagenome (GOLD analysis project Ga0182030, IMG submission 121299) | Permafrost microbial communities from Stordalen Mire, Sweden - 812S3M metaG (Illumina Assembly) | ecosystem: Environmental > Terrestrial > Soil > Wetlands > Permafrost | place: Sweden... | reverse complement strand
TTTTCCAGATTGCGTTTGAGCAATTTTCTTTTTTGTGCAAATCCGGCTTTAACCAACTCAAAAAACTTTTTTTCAGCCTTGGCATTGTTAAAGTGCGCGCGTGAGATAGAGGCAATGCGCAATATGGCCGAGTCTACCGTGGGCGGCGGAGAAAAGGCTCCCATCGGCACTGTTTTTACATACGTTGGCGTACCGTACGCTTTCACGGAAAGAGAGAGGATGCTTTCCTTTTCTTTTTTATTAATCGGGCCATGGCGTGCAATGCGCTCGGCCACCTCTTTTTGTACCAAAAAAACCAGCGTACAGGGCTGCACCTTTGCGGTTAAAAACTTTTGCAGCAGTGCGCCGGTGATGTAGTACGGGATGTTTGCGACCACTTTGTACGGTTTGTTTTTTGGCGCAAGCGTTGCTGCCTCGGCTAAAAGTGCGTCGCCTTCGCGGAGCATCAGCGAGCCCCGCGCAATTTCTTTTGCAAATTTTTCCTGCAATATCGGTATAAGCCGGCGGTCCTTCTCAATGGCGGTTACTATTGCACCGCGCGTGAGCAACACCTCGGTGAGCGCCCCCTCGCCCGGCCCTATCTCAACGATATACTCGCCCTGCGACACGTCGGCCGCATCGGCCATCAGCCCTAAGTAGTGCGCGCTGTGTAAAAAATGTTGACCGAGTGATTTTTTTGGGAGCATATCAGTAGATTAGTCCAAATAAATGGTTTTTCCCAATCGCGTCGGCGACTCCCACTCCACCAAATCGTTTGATATGTCGGATAAAAATTGCGACGGTACGGTGCCGGTTTTGGAGCCAAACACGGTGCGGTACGAGGCGTATGAGAGAAAAACTTTTTTTTCCGCACGCGTGAGTGCCACATACATAAGCCGCCGCTCCTCCTCTTGGTCGGCCTCGGCGCCTCTCCTCCCCGTGTCGCTCGAAGAGTCGCGCTCGTATGGGAAGAGCCCTTCTTCGAGGCCGGTGATAAACACATAGGGGAACTCGAGGCCTTTTGAGGCGTGCACGGTCATGAGCCGCACCGCATTTTTTTCGTCTTTGATTTCATCTTGATCGCTGGCGAGCGCGGCGCTCTCGAGCAAAGCATCAAGCGCTTCTTCTTTTGGCAAATCATCGTAGCGCGTCGCCAGTGACACCAGCTCGCGGATGTTTTCGAGCCGCTCGACGCCCTCAAGCTTGTCCTCCTTAAGCATGGTGTCCATGCCGCTCTCTACCACGACAAAACGTACGAGCGCCGAGGGCGTGAGTATCTCGCTCGCCTCCTGTATTTTCTGCAGCAAGCTGCGGAATAACGCCACCTTCTCCCGCACGGCGCCGGTGAGCTCCGCTTCGCGCCCCGCCAGCATTTTGAGCAGTGTCACTTTGCCGATGCCGCGCGGCGGGACATTTGCTACTCGTACTAAATCCGCGCCGCCCCATTCTTCGCTAGGGCTACGAAGGGCAAGACGTACAAACGAGAGCGTGTCTTTAATTTCTCTGCGTTCAAAAAAGCGCGTCCCTATCACTTGGTATGCAAGCTGCGCGTTGAGCAGAGCCTCCTCGATGGCGCGCGATTGAAAGTTGGCGCGATACAGCACCGTAAAGTCCTGCGGTTGTGCGCCGTCGTCTACCATCTGCTGTACCATGCGCGCGATAAAGTTGGCTTCGTCGGTTTCGTCGTAGGCCTGATACAGCGAGAGCTTCTCGCCGTCGGCGTTTGCCGTAAACAAATTTTTCTCGGGCCGGTATTTATTTTTGGATATGACGTCGTTGGCGGCCGCAATAATATTTTTTGTTGAGCGGTAATTTTGCTCAAGCAGTATTGTCCGCGCGCCCGGGAACTTTTTTTCAAACGTCATGATGTTGGCTATCTCGGCGCCGCGCCAGCCGTAAATGGTTTGGTCGACATCGCCCACTGCGCAAATGTTTTGTTCCTTCCCCACCAAGTGCGAGGCAAGCCGCGCTTGTATCTTGTTGGTGTCTTGGTACTCATCGATATGCAAATACTTCCACCGTTGTTGGTATGAAGCCCTCGCCTCCGCATGTTCGCGCAAAAACTTTTCGGCGCGCAAAAGCAAATCGTCAAAATCGAGCGCCGAGTCGGCTGCAAGCCCGCGCTCATACGAGAGCCAGATGGCGGCAATCGTGCGCTCGCGCCCGGTCTGCGCGGCCTCGGCGTAGTGGCCTGCGGTAACTCCCTCGCCTTTGTGGCGCGATATGGTGCCAAGCGCGGCGCGCGGCTCTACCTCACCCTCGGCGCCTATCTGTTTAATAGCATCTTTAATAAGGCGCATGCTGTCGGCTCGGTCATAAATGCTCGGCCGGCGCTTAAGCCCGAGCGCGCGGAAGTTCTCTTTTATAATAGAGAGCCCCAGCGAGTGGAAGGTGGAGACAAACGGCGCGTCTTCAAGGGCCGCCCTTGATGAGCCATGAGTTAAGGCCGGCCCTTGTTTGTTCTTGGCAAGCAGGTCCAATACGCGCGTGCGCATCTCGCCGGCCGCCTTGTTGGTAAAGGTAATAGCCAATATCTCCCGCGGCGCTACTCCCTCTTTAACCAGCTGCAGTATCCGATGGGTGATGACGCGCGTTTTGCCCGCTCCGGCCCCCGCCAAAACCAGCAGCGGCCCTTTGGTGGCGAGCACGGCCTCCTTTTGCGCATTGTTGAGTCCTTGTAAATGTTCTTGTGAGTGCGGCACCTAAGCACTATATCGTAAAAATGCCAAACAGCGGCATACAAGTGCCTTTATTTGTTATACACACCTCGCCTTTTGTCTAGTTGACTCTCAATCCTCAGCTGGTACGCTGGATACGTACAGGGTGAAGACAATATGAAATGGCTCAGTTGAGCCATTAAACGAGGGAACTGGCTGCAATTCCCACAAAATAGGCTTATAGGCTCTCATAATACAGACACTTCTTCGGCGGTTAAGCGGTTTTTCCCGAAGAAGGCAAATAAAGCGTTATTTTTCAATCTCTTAATAGGGTCAGTGTCTTTTGCCGTGCTTTTAGCTCCGGTGTTTGCACAAGCAAGCACCCTTTCTTTTTTGGGCTCCCTATTTGGCCAGAGTGTTTCGGCTAGCGATATAACAAGCACCGCCTCCAACTCGCAGACCATGCCGCTCCTTTCTGCGGCTGTTAATCTCGACCCGCAAGCAGCCACGGGCGGCGGCGACATTACCGTGGTAGACGGCTCGGCTCTCCAGCCCGACCAAGGACCCTCGGGCACCGTAGCCGACATTGCCAGCCAGCCGGCAAGCTCGCAAATCAGCGTCTACATCGTGCGCCCCGGCGACACGCTCTCGGAGATAGCCGCAATGTTTAATGTCTCGGTCAACACGATTGTGTGGGCCAACGACATACAGCGTGGTGTCATTAATCCGGGCGAGACGCTTATCATCCTCCCTATCAGCGGCATACAGCACACGGTGGTTAAAGGCGACACGCTCGCCTCTTTGGCAACCAAGTATAAATCGGATGCGCACGACATTGCCTCATACAACGGCCTCGCCGACACCGACACGCTTACCGTGGGCGACAGCATCATCATCCCCGACGGCGAGGCAACTGCGGTAGTGCCGGCAGCTTCCAATCCATCCTCCACTAAATCCGGTTCGAGCACGAGCGGCTCGCATGCTTCGGTTATAAAAGGCATTTTGAAAGGCAGCGTCACCGAGCCGTACTTGGGCGGCAGCGGCCCCGCTATCCCCGGTTACTTTGCATGGCCGCTTCAAGGCGGCATCATCACACAAGGTTTGCACGGATGGAACGCGGTAGACATTGGCGCACCAAAAGGCACACCCATTTATGCTGCCGCCAATGGCACGGTGATTGTTGCAAAAGATAACGGCGCGTGGAACGGCGGCTACGGCAACTATGTGGTTATCTCGCATCCCAACGGCACCGAAACATTGTATGCGCACATGAGCAAAGTGCTCACGAGCGCAGGCGCGAGTGTCGGCCAAGGCGACACGATAGGCTTGGTTGGCATGACCGGCCTAGCGACAGGCAACCACCTCCACTTCGAAGTCCGTGGAGCAGCCAATCCATTTGCCAACTAGTTGGCAACATATAAGTAGACAAATTAATTTCTGAAAAATAAAAAAAGGCACCATTCAGGGTGCCTTTTACAGTTCCATCCTAAATTCGGTCCCGTAGTTGCGAAATCCAAGCCGCACATACCAATCGTGCACAGCTTGTCTTGTGCCGTTGTTTCTACTCGTGGCAATAAGTTTGTAACACTTGTTGTTGCGAGCTTCAGCAATTATTTCTGCAAGCAATTCTCTGCCTAAGTTTAAAGATCTATATTTTTCATCAACAAAGACATCCTCAACCAATCCGAACGGTTCGGTATGAAGGTTGTTGGTGAGCAAATATAAATAAGCTCGCGCAACTTCTCTCCCATCTTTATTGATTGAAAAACGAATTCCCCGAGCGACGACTTCTTGCTTATGCATCTCGGCCTCTCCCGCTTTGAGCTTCCAAAAATATACAACTTATTCAACATCCGCTCGGTTGCAAATTAGTTTAAGCCCCAATTTTCAATTGCTGTTTCGTACTGGAGTCGCAAGGCCTCAACCATTCCTGCGGTTGGATTTTTAACTCCATATTTTTCTAGAAAGGTTATTCCAAGTCCTGAGCCAAAATTGTATTGCAAGCTCCATACGCCTGCAGCAAGATCAACTTCTTTTTTGTCCACGCGCATATCTTTCAAATCTATGTAGCCCGAAAGTTTGCCGTCTTTAATCATAAAGTTTGGCAAACATGCGTCCCCGTGCACTAGCACTTTATCCGCCCCTTTTGTTCCAAATGGGCAATCTTTTATATCAGTGCTGTGGAATTTATGGAGCGCTTCAACCAAAATATCAATTACTTTTTCTAAGCCAAGTTCATGAGCAACGCTTTTTAAATTTTTACCCTCAAGACCGGAAAGTAAAAGCGCGTCGGCATTGTCGATATTTTTGAAACCAATTACATCTGGCACCAGCTGTTTCCCCTTCAGCCATTCCAAATGCAGTTTTTCTTTTTCTAAACCTGCGCCGATTTTAAGAAAATAATTTCCTTTTGGAGTCGTGAGTTTAAATACACTACTTTGATCGCCATAAGCTTCTTTAGTAACAGAGATATCGCCGCCAAGTTCTTTTGTTGCCCACTCAATAAAATCTTGTTCCATAATTTTATTTAAACAGAGCTTTGAGAACTTGGTCGAAGCCGGGAAGGAGTTTTAATTTTTTTACTTCTGCCAGTTTAAGCCATTTATAATTTTGTGCTTCCCAGTCCAGTTTTATTTTGTCGGTGTTAACTTTTACTAACACCGGATGCACTATCCAAGTCTTTTTATATTTTGGTTCTTCCTGGTCAAACACGGTGCCGGGATTGATTGAGACAATATGTTTCTTGCTCAAACCAACTTCTTCTTTTAATTCTTCCCAAACTTTTTCTTTTAAACTTTTGTTGTCATCTAAAAATCCTGAGATGCCGTTCCAATGGCCTGGATACAAGCGCATTGATTTGCTGCGCTCAACTACCAAAATTTTTCCTTTGTATTGCAAAACACAATTTATAACCGGTGACCAACGGACATTTGTAAAATCCACCTGCCCTGGTCGAGCCTTAAATTTCTTTTCTTTCTGAGCCTTTTTCATATAGGTATTCTACCTTAACCCTGCTCGTGAAACAGCTTTTGGGAGGTTTAACGGAAAATGGCTTTGTTTAACCGGCTTACTTGATTAACTACTGTTTGCGCTCCCTATATTGCAGCGCTTCAAGAATGTGACTCTCTTTTATTTTTTGTGCACCTTCAAGGTCGGCAATTGTTTGCGCAACTTTTATTACGCGATGAAATGCTCTTGGTGATAACGCTAAACGCGTGCCGGCTTTCTCGAGTGTTGCGCGCACAGCAGGGTCGAGCACCACAAACTCTTCGAGCTCGCGCGGAGAGAGGTCGCTGTTTGTTTTGCCCGGCGTTTTGTAACGCGCCGCTTGCCGCTCGCGCGCTTTTTTTACTTGTGCACGCGCAACAAGCGTCTCACTTCCCTTCTCCGACTTTTTGCCGAGCTCGGTTAACTCCACCGGACCCATTTGTATCCAAAGGTCGATGCGATCGGCAATCGGCCCGGATATTTTGCGGCGATATTTTTCGAGCGCAAAGGGGCTGCACACGCACGCAATTTCCGGATGGCCGTAGTTGCCGCACGGGCACGGATTCATCGCGGCGATGAGTGTAAACCGTGCAGGGAAAATCGCGGTGCCTTTTGAGCGCGCGATTGATATCACGCGGTCTTCCATCGGCTGGCGCAAAGCCTCGATGACTCGCCTATCAAACTCGGGGAACTCGTCGAGGAAGAGTACGCCTTTGTGTGCGAGTGTTGCCTCGCCGGGGCGCGGCGTGGCGCCGCCTCCCACTATCGAAACATAGCTCGAGGTGTGATGCGGCGCGCGTATGGGCGGCATCGTTAAAAGCTCGCCGCGCAGCGTGCCGGCCACCGAGTGGATGCTGTTGACCTCGAGCATTTCATCAAAGCTGAGCGGCGGGAGTATCGAGGCAAGCGCACGCGCAAGCATTGTTTTGCCGGTGCCGGGCGGCCCCGAGAGGCCAAGATTGTGTCCGCCTGCGGCGGCGATAATCGCCGCGCGCTTTGCGCTCTCCTGCCCGCGGATATCCTCAAATGCAAACTGCGTTTCGATATCGCTCGGAGTGAGCTTGGTTTGCAGCGCGGGCGTTAATCTTTTTTGCTCTTTCTTTTCTTCGGTAGTTTTTTTCTTCGTATCTAAATGTTCAAGTATCTCGCGGAGCGTCTCAACACCATACACCGTGATCCCGGGCACGAGCGCCGCTTCCCTCTCGTTTTCCTTCGGGACAAACACCGCGCGCTTCCCTCTTTTTTTAGCATCGGCAACGAGCGGCAAAATCCCGCGCACCGCGCACAGCCTCCCGTCGAGCGAAAGCTCGCCGATAAAAAGATACGGTTCCGGGTCGAAGCGGATGTCGTCGGATGCAAGCAAATAGGATATCGCAATCGGCAAATCAAACATCGGCCCCTCTTTTTTTAAATCGGCGGGCGCGAGCGAAATAACAATTTTTTGATTGCGGCTTTTGGGCGAGTCAAAGCCCGAGTGTTTTATCGCAGCCGATACTCTGTCGCGCGACTCTTCAACGGACTTGTCGGGCAACCCTACCAAAGTAAAAGCATGCAAACCGCGCGAGAGGTCTGTCTCGATAGAAACAAGGTGGGGTGTTAAAAGCGAAGTTTGCGCCCCATAAACTTTGGCATAGTGCATGCGCGGGAGCTTACCAAATATGCTACACAAAACAAGTCTGCCTGTTTTGCTTCGCTAGATTGTGACAGAGCTCACGTGCTCAAGGCAGGTGCGCGCGGCGGGGTTGGCCTCCAAGCGGTCCTCCTCTATGGCAATGTCACACACCTCGCAGGTGCCGTAAATATTTTCGTCTATCTTTTCGAGCGCGTGCTTAACCTCGATGTAGCGGAGCTCTAATGGCTCTATTTCGGCCTGGTGCTCGCCATACTCCTCTTGATTGTCGGCAAGCTCATCCTCCTCGGTGGCGGTGCTGTCGAGGTCGGCAGTTGCGGCTTCCCACTCGCCTGTCTCGGGGTTTTTCCAGCCCAGCTCGTCGAGCTCTTTTGTAAGGGTCTTTAACTCGTCCTCGAGTTTCTTTTTAAAGTGATCGGTGTTCATGGCACCTAGTATACACTATCCCCTTTTATGTTTACTGCCCCGGAATGGGGGTAACCGGCGCCTGCTGCAATCGTGAGATAATCTCGCGCAAAGTGGCGTCGTTGGTGGTTATCACCAGCGTGTTGCGGTCGATAAAGGTCCACAGGAAGCTGATGTCGCCCGTGCTGTTTTGCAGCACGCGAGCATCGTGGTTTTCCACTATGCTGTCGACAAAGCCCGTTTGGATAAACTGCGTGGGCGGCGTAGTGGTGGCCACTCCCTGCTCGGGTATGTGTACCGCGGGCGTGTAATCAAAGAGCGGCGAGAGATCTTGTTGCATGGTGGGCTCCCACGCGAGCATGCCGGCATAAGCCTGCTCGTAGGAGTCGACATTCATGATAAGAAAAGGCTGGTTGTCGTTATATACATGCACGCCCAAAAGGTAGGTAGGGTTTATGGTGCTCAACAAATTTTGCGGTATATCCGGTGCGACAAGCGCCAAAAAACTTTGCGCATCTATGGGGAAGAGTGTTTGGCCGCTCGGCGTTGAGGAGGCCGTGGTAATGAGGAGCCGCGACATGAGCCCAAGCGAGAGCGAGGTGGCTTGCTTGGCGGCGGTGAGCGTTGAGAGGAGCGAGGTTCTCGTGGTGTCCGGGGCGATAGTGATGTCTTTAGTGTCGTCTACCGCAATAAAGGGCGACGCGGGCGCCTGCGGTGTTGCAACCGAGGTGGGGCGCTCCACTATATAGGCAAGTGCGCCCGATGCGGCCACCAACATTAAAAAGCCAAACCCATACATGAGTGCGCTTTTTAAAAAGTCTTGGGTAAAAATGTTTTTTGCCGGAGCGCTTGCAACGATTGGCTGCGAGCCTCGGCGCTCGGCCTCGGCTGTGGCAATAGAGAGTACCGACACATTTTTGTCTTTTACCAACCCTTCAATGTCTCCCTGGTAGGTTTCGATTGGTTGCACTGTAGGAGTTTCTGCCGCAGGCGCGGATGCCGCTCCGTTCCCCCTCGAAGACTCGGCGCTCACGTCCACGGCATCCGCGCCGGAGGTCGCTTGAGGGGCAGGCTCTTTGCCGTCGAGCAAGGTGGCGTTTTGTTCTTGCTCAAGCAAAACACCCGCGTTTATGCGGCTCGCACTCACGGGCGTTTGTCCCGGCGTTTCTTTTTTAGGCAGGAGTATTTTGCTTAAGTCGAAAGAGTTTTGTGCCGTTTCCGGCACAGGGAGTGCCTTTGGTGCGTCACCGTGCGGGTCTTGGGGAGCTGTTGGAGTTGGTTCCATTTGGGTTTGTTGATGCGACAAGGCCTTTACGCGCGGCAAACTCGGGGTCGGCGGCTTTTATCGAGAGATTAATGCGGCCTTTTTCGTCTATCTCTTTTATCATAACCCGCACATGCTCTCCAACGCTAACCGCTTGTGCAATGCGCTCAATCCGAAACGGCGCCACTTCCGAAACGTGCACCAACCCCTCGGCGTCTTTGCCGGGGCCAATGCGCACAAATGCGCCAAAGTCCATGAGGCGCGTTACTTCGCCCTCATAAACCTCGCCCGGTTTATATTCTTTAACGAGCGCCTCTATCATCCCTTTGGCCTTTTCGGCGGTGCCACCTTTGCCGGTGATAAATATTGAGCCGTCGTCTTCAATCGTGATGTCGGAGACGGCGGTGACATCTTTAATGCCGTTGATTGTTTTGCCGCCGCCGCCGATAACGAGGCCAATTTGGTCGGGGCGCACGTGCAAGGTAATAATCTCCGGAGCGCGCGGCGATATATGCGCACGCGGTGCGCCAATCTCCTTTTCTATCACATCGAGTATGTGCAGCCTGGCGGCTTTGGCGCCCGCGAGCGCTTCGATAAGTATCGGCACTGGCACTCCGCCGAGCTTGATGTCCATTTGTATCGCCGTTACCCCCGCGCGTGTGCCCGCCACTTTAAAGTCCATGTCGCCAAATTCGTCCTCCGGCCCTTGGATGTCGGTAAGTACTTTATATTTTTTGTCAGTCGCAAAATGTGCCGAGAGCATAAGGCCCATCGCGATGCCGGCCACCGGTGCCACAATCGGCACGCCGCCGTCCATGAGTGCAAGCGTTGAGGCGCATACCGAGCCCATCGAAGTTGAGCCGTTGGATGCAAAACACTCCGACACGAGCCGGATAGTATACGGGAATTGTTCGGCGGGCGGTATCACCGCGCTCAAAGCTTTTTCTGCGAGCGCGCCGTGGCCAATCGCGCGGCGGTTCATCCCGCCCATGCGGCCTGTTTCGCCGGAGGAATACGGCGGAAAGTTGTAATGATGCATGAAGCGCTTTTTAACATCGTGCTCTTCCATCGTGTCGATTATCTGCGAGTCGCCTGGGCCACCGAGGGTAAGCGCGGTAAACACGTGCGTGCCGCCGCGATAAAAGATGCCCGAGCCGTGGAGTATCTCCGACATGCCGCCGGCTTTTGCAAACAACGGGCGCACTTCGTTAAACGCGCGATTGTCGGCGCGCTTCCCTTCCTCTACCGCACCGCGGTGTATCTCCTCATCAACTTTGTCTTCCAAAAATCTTTTTGCAACACCAAGATTAAGCGAAGGAGAAACTTGTTGAGCGGAGGGAGGAATTTGTTGGACAGATACGCCGAAACTCCCGTCCACGAGAGTTGAGGGTAGCTGGGAGACAAGTTCCTCCTGAAGCTTTTTTACGCGTTCCATCCACTCATCTTGCACGGCGTGTATTGCGTCTTTGCTGGGGAGCCCACAAAACACTGCTTCACTCAGTTTTGTTTTAAATTCGTTTTCAAAAAGCTGCAGCAACGCGGGCGGCAACTCCGGTTTTTCAGCTGTCTGCTTCTGCTTACCGAGCTCTGCGACAATCTTTTTTTGCCACGCAATTATTTTGTCGTGCTCCTCAACCGCTTTTACAAATCCGGCGGCAATATCATCCTCGCTCGCCTGCGAGGCCCCCACCTCTATCATGTTTATGGTGCTGTCTTTCCCGCATGCGAGGATCTCGAGCGTCATGTCTGTAGACGCGCGCTCGGTAAAGGTTGGATTTATTACGTAGCCTGCCCCGACCTTTGCGTCGGGGGCGCTTCCTTTACGCATGCCAATGCGCACGGCCGCAACTGGTCCGTCCCACGGGATGCTCGATGTCGCAAGTGCGAGCGATGCCGCGTTTACGGCAACCGTGCTCGGGTCCTCCTCGTCAACCGCAAGCATGGTGATAATCACCTGCACCTCGTTGCGCATATGCTGCGGAAAGAGCGGCCGGATAGTGCGGTCGACAACGCGGCCGGAGAGTATTGCCTGCTCACTAGGCCTCCCCTCGCGGCGCATAAAGCGGCTGCCGAGTATTGCGCCTGCGGCGTAAAATCGCTCTTCGTAATCAACCGTGAGCGGGAAGTAATCGATATCGTCGCGCGTGCGTGCCGACATAACTGCTGTGGCCAACACTGCGGTGTTGCCGTAGCGCAAAATAACCGAGCCGTTGGCTTGCTCCGCCAAGTCGGTAAACTCTGCCGTCATTTTTTTGCCGCCAACCTCCAAACTAAAACTTTTGCTTTGCATAGGGCTTTGTGTGCCCTCAGATTTTAGGCCTCAATCAAAATTGAGAACTACCTATCCAAGGGCGCTTTATATATTAATGAATACACATTTACTCTACGCCAAAAATATCCAAAACAAAAGCCCCGCAGGCTCAGCCTGCGGGGCTTTTACGGAGGTTAAACCTCCGTTGTTTACTTCTCGGGTTCGGAGTCGTCGTAGACCTCGGTGCCAATGTCGATGCCCTCGTCGGCTGTTTCTCCTTTTTTGTTGTCAGTACTCTCGTCTTGGTGCTCGTTGCCGGAACCAAAGTTTGGTATCCAGCCACTCTTGCTACCCCCACGGTAGCCAATGAGATAATTTTTTGGATTGTCGCACATGTCGATAAAGTCGTCGGCCGCTTCTTTAAGCTGGCCCGAAGACGATTTGCCAAAGGAGATAACCTCCACTTGGATGCCTGATGAGTATCTGAGATATTCCACCAGCGGGACAAAGTCGCCGTCGCCGGTTGCGAGTATCACCGTGTCGAGCTTATTGGCCATGGCAATTGTGTCTATAGCCATGCCAATGTCCCAATCGGCTTTTTTGGCGCCGCCGGCAAAGATACGGATATCTTTGACCTTGGTCTCGATGCCGATTTTGTTGAGCGCGTCAAAAAAGCCGCGCTCTTCCTCGCTTTCGGTGCGGATAACGTATGCCACGGCGCGTATGAGTACGCGGCCGGCAAGCGCTTCTTTAACAACATTGCCAAAGTTGACCTTGGCTTTGTACAAATTTTTTGCGCTGTGATAAAGATTTTGCGTGTCTATAAAAATGCCGACACGCTGGCTTTTGTGTTTTATGATAGCCATAAAAATGAAATGAACAAATTAATAAAAATGCTTCCAAACAAAAAAGAGCTACGCGTATAAAAGTAGCACGCTTCCCCTATCTATACGATGAAGAGGCTACAAAAGGTTCCTTCGCCTATTTCTTAAGGCCGAGCTTTTTAACAAGTGCGTTGTAGCGCTTCTTGTTGCTTCCTTCTAAATACTTTAAATGGGTGCGGCGGTCGGCAACCATCTGCAAAAGACCGCGGCGCGAGTGCGTATCCTTGAGGTGTTTCTTCAAATGCGAAGTGAGCTCTTCTATTTTTTTAGATAAAAGCGCAACCTGAACCTCAGGCGAGCCGGTATCCTTGTCGTGTATGGCCGCTTCCTTAATGGTGGCCGTCTTTTTCCGCTTGGTAAGCATTGGCCATATGGTAGCACAGGCTCGCAATTTGCGCAAGACCCCACGGTGTGTTCAAGCATTATCGTGGTAAAATTGTGCGACACTACTTCGCTGAAGCTACGTAGTGCACAGCCCATGAAAAATAATGATTTAAAAGAATTAAAGTCGCAATTTTTGGAATATTTGGAGATAGAGAAGGGCCGTGGCGTCAGAACGGTCGAAAATTACGACCGCTACCTCACCCGTTTTTTAGCACACACCAAAGTTACTGCCCCACCCGGCATTACCGAGCAAATGGTGCGCGAGTTTAGGCTCCATCTCAACCGCCAGCCGGGCACTACCGGCACGATGAAGCTTAAAACGCAAAACTATTACATGATTTCGCTCCGTGCGTTTTTAAAGTTTTTGCGCAAGCGCGGGCTAGAGTCGCTCAATCCCGAGCGTATCGAGCTCGCCAAGGTTGGCCAACGCGACCTCGACCTTATCTCCAGCCAAGAGCTCGACCGCTTGCTCGGCGGCCCAAAGGCAAACACGGTGCAGTCGTTGCGCGACAAAGCCATACTCGAGCTGTTTTTCTCCACCGGCTTGCGCGTCTCGGAGTTGTGCTCGCTCAATCGCGACCTCGACCTCTCGCGCGATGAGTTTTCTATCCGCGGCAAGGGAGAGAAGGTGCGCGTGGTCTTTCTCTCCCTTGAGGCAAAAGAGGCAATAAAGCGTTACGACGCAAAGCGCACCGACATGGACAACGCGCTTTTTATACAAATGGGTAAAACCTCTAAGGGTGCCAAAGATTTGCGCATCACGCCGCGCAGCATCGAGAGGATTGTTAAAAAATATGCCACGCTGGCCGGCATCACACGCAAAGTAACTCCGCACGTTATCCGCCACTCCTTTGCCACCGACTTGCTCGAGAACGGTGCCGATTTGCGCAGTGTGCAGGCATTGCTTGGCCATGCCAATATTGCAACGACACAAGTGTATACGCACATAACCGACAAACATTTAAGGGAAGTCCACAAAAAGTTCCACGGCCAGCGGAGGAAATAGCCACGGGTAAGTTTGCTATGATGGAGGTATGAAGCTCGTGAGTTGGAACGTCAACGGCATACGCTCGGTGCACTCCAAGGGGCTTTTTGTATCTTTTGTTGAAAAACTCAAGCCCGACATCATCTGTTTGCAAGAAACCAAGGCCGAGCAAGGTCAGGCGGTTATCGATTTGCCCGAGTATGTAGAGTATTGGAACAGCTCTAAGGGCAAAAAAGGCTATAGCGGCACGGCTATCTTCGTCTTGACGAAGATAGATATAAATAGCGTTAAGACAGAATCGGAGCCTCTTAATGTGTATTATGATTTTCCTCCAGAGATAACTAAAAAATACCAGTTAAAAGACAG
>Ga0182030_10017563_pt1 | contig 13794 bp, 4 predicted proteins | sample 812S3MmetaG_FD_121299 | JGI IMG/M metagenome (GOLD analysis project Ga0182030, IMG submission 121299) | Permafrost microbial communities from Stordalen Mire, Sweden - 812S3M metaG (Illumina Assembly) | ecosystem: Environmental > Terrestrial > Soil > Wetlands > Permafrost | place: Sweden... | reverse complement strand
GGCCTGTTCGGAACCACGGCCTGGCTTCTGGATGGCGGTTGGAATGTGGCCTCCGGCTGGGGCGGGACTGTTTATGTGCCTGCGGTGGACGACACCGCCGAAGTCAAGGTCACCAACAACTCCTTCTCGGCTGAATACGGATGGAGCACCGGCAATGTGGTGAACATGATCACCAAATCCGGCACCAGCGACTTCCATTTTGTGATAGACGAATTCCTTCGCAATCCGAAGTTGGACGCCAACACCTACTTCAATAAACTGAACGGCAAACCATGGACGGGCGACCATCGCAATCAGTTCGGAGTTGCCGGCGGCGGTCCGCTGTATATCCCCGGCCTTTACAAGCAGCACGACAAGACCTTCTTTTTTGCTAATTTTGAGGGCCTGCGGCTCAATGGTTCCGGCGCCTTCAGCGGCTACAATATGCCCACTTCCTCCCAGGAGGGGGGCGATTTTTCGGCGACTCTCGGCGGCGTCTCGCTTGGTACGGATTGCGCTGGCAACCCAGTCTATGCCGGCGAAATATTCAACCCCTACTCCACGACTTTATACACCACCGGTCCGTGCGCGGGACATTACGGTCGCTCACCTTACCCTGGAAACAAGATTCCCTCAAGCGGGGTAGGTGCAATTGATTCTCTGGCGAAGACCTTTGCCACGGGGAATTACTGGCCAGCACCGAATCAAACGGGCAAAGCCACAAACTTCTACCAAACAGCAACACAAGCGACGACTTCCAATGAAATCGGAATTCGCATCGACCACAACTTCAATTCAAGTAGCCGGATCTACGGACGTTATTCGAATAAGCACGAGGCGAAGGCCGGTATGCCGGCCTATTACGGAGCCAGCGACGTTGCAGGACCGGAAGACACGAACCCCGACAATCGGTACAGTATCGCTTTGGGCGGTTCTCACGTCTTTACGCCCACATTCGTGGTGAGCGGCACCGTCTCCTACAATCGCTGGACTGAGGGGAACAACGTGCAGAGCGCCGGGTTCCAACCGTCCACGCTCGGGCTGCCGGGCATCCTCGACAGCTATTCTCCGCAGTTTCCAGAGGTCCAGTTCTCTAGCGGCAACTATGCTGCCTTGGGACCACAAGGAGGTTTCGGCAAAGATCTCACCGCCAACAATGTGGGCACCGCTGCTCTTGACGTCAACAAGACACACGGAGCGCACTCACTCTCGTTCGGGTATATGGGCATTGTGACCCAGCTCTACGGCGGCAGGGCCGCCCCCACGGTATTCAACTTCTCTAACGCCATGACGTCGGGTCCTTGGGCAGATGCCGCGACGCCAGGCACCGGAGATGCCTTCGCTTCGTTTATGGCGGGTGCCGGCGCGGGCGGCGCTAACAATGCCGGCTCAACCGGGTTTAACGCATTACCGGCGACAGAGTACTACCTGCATGGGGCGTACATTCAGGACGATTGGAAGACCACCCGGAAGCTGACGTTGAACCTGGGCTTCCGCTATGAAATGCAGACGCCCTTCACGGAACGGCACAACTGGCAAGCGGCTTTCGATTTCCATGCCCTCAATCCGATCAGCGTCACAGCAGGGGTACCGGTTTACGGGGAACTCGTCTACAGCAATCCGGGGCACCGCAATCTCTATAACTTCAATTGGGACGACGTGGCTCCTCGTGTCGGATTCGCGTACGCAATCACGCCCAAGCTGGTTGCACGCGGCGGCTTTGGGCTGTATTACGCGAGAAACTTTCTCCCCTATGGCGGGATACCGAGTCCGGGCTTTTCTTCAACAACGGCTTGGACATCTTCGGTCAACGGGTACACGGTCACACAGCCGCTCGCTCAGGCATTCTCAGGCGGCCTTACGCCGATTACCGGCAACTCGTTGGCAGGCCTGACACAGGTTGGTCAAGGCCTCAGTGAAATCAATGATGTCCGTATCGATCCCCGCATCAAGCAGTTCATGTTTGGATTCCAATACTCCCTCACTGCGAACAACCTGCTGGATGTCAATTACGTAGGGAACCGCGGAACGCACATCGCCCTCGGCGGCATGAACTACGGCCAACTGAATCCGAGTTATCTCTCCATGGGCAGTACTGCGCTGAACGCCTCAGTGACCGATCCGTTTACCCCCGCCTTGCAAAACCTCGGACTTGCGGGCATGAGTTGCGAATCGTCCAAGGGGAATCTCCCCAAGGCGCAAATGCTGGAGCCGTATCCGGAGTTCTGCGGAGGCGCCACCGCCCAGCAGGAACCGGTCGGCTTTTCCAACTACAACTCGTTGCAGGCGACCTTCACTCACCGCGTGACCTTGGGCCTGATCTTCATGGCCTCCTACACCTACGCGAAATTCATCGACGATGCTGGCGACGCTCTGGGATGGTCAAATATTAGCGGCGGAGGTGCCTCGATCCGCAACTACTATGACTTGAAAGCGGATAAATCTGTCGACGGAACGGATATCCCGCAATCGCTTGCTCTGAACTATGTCTATGAGTTGCCAGTTGGAAAGGGCAAGAAATTCGGCGGCGGAATGAACAATATTGCCGATACCGTAGTAGGCGGCTGGCAGATCTCCGGAATTACCCACGTCCAAGCCGGTTTCCCGCTATCTATCAGCAATGCCAACGGTAACAGTGCAAGTCTTTGGGGCGGGAATCAACATGCCAATCTGACCGGGGCCGGATTCAAGACCGGCACCTGCGGCGATGGCACGCCTGTGGGAACGAAGTTCTGCTTCTTGAACGGGCAACCCGCTAATAAAGGTGGGGCCTTTGAACAGGCGCCTGGACTACCACTTGGAGCGGCGTCCGCTGCGCAGATAGCAGCGGCATTTGGCAATGCCCCCCGTTACTTCTCCAATCTACGGGCACCCGGTTTCGTTGACGAGGATCTGGGAATTCAAAAGTGGTTCAACATCCCGGAGAAGTTCCGCCTGCAGTTGGTCGCCCAGATGTTTAACGCATTCAACCACGTCAACTTCACTTCACCCGATGTAGGCATAGGGGATAGCACAATGGGACTGTCCTCCGGCACCATGGGAGCAAGGCAGGTGCAGTTGTCGCTTAAGCTGGTTCGGTAGGTCCAATGCACCGACTCGCACCTGTTCTCTGTCTGGCTATCGCGTTCACAGGCTCAATCGTGAACGCGATAGCCAGTGCAGAAGAACCGACGCAAAACCTACGATCCCTTCTGGTCGAGGCGCGTGACGCTCAGTCCAGGGGGGACTTCAATGCGGCGGCAGAATCCTACCGCAAGGCCGTCCAACTTGAGCCTTCCGTTCCAGAGCTATGGGCCAATCTCGGGCTGATGTATCACGAGTCCGGGAAGACGGCTGAGGCGATCCGAAGCTTCAAAGAGGCAATCCGGCTCAATTCGTCCCTGTTTGTCCCTCAATTGTTCCTGGGCATTGAATTCCTTGGATCGAAGAATCCCGAGGCTGCCGTTCCTTTCCTTGAGAAGGCAGAAAAGCTCAATCCCAATGACCCTCAAGCGCCTCTCAACCTCGGAAAGGCATACATCTTGTTAAACCATGCCGATCATGCCGCCGATGCCTACTCGCGAGCTGCACGATTGGCACCGAATGACGGAAATATCTGGCTGAGTCTTGGAACTGCATATCTACAACAGGTGGAGGACGATGCGCGCTTCATGATCACCGAGTACAGCCAATCGTCCTATTTCAATCTCCGGGCAGCGGAGTCCTTTGCCGAAGAAGGCAAGCTGGAGCAAGCCGAGAATGCGTTCAAGGCTGCTATAGCCTCCTCCTCGCCCGCACCTTGCACACACGCGGAGTTCGGCATCCTGCTTCTTCACGCCAAGAAGACGGCAGAAGCGCGCAAGCAAATCGAGTTGGAAACAATCTCTGGATCTCATTGCGGTCTTGCGCCGCTCGGTATGGCAGTTGACCAACTCGCTGAAGGGCATCCGGGGGTTGCGCTCGAAGGGCTGACTTCTCTCGCTGCGGCCGATCTCAACTTTGTCCGGTTGAACCTTCCGCTCTTTCGCGGCGCTGTATCCGCCGAGCAGGCGCAGCAAGTGATCCAACTGGATCGAGCGCGACACAGTGATGGAGCTTCAAGCACAGTGATTGGCCCGCTCGTCGAGCAGGCCCTACTTTCTGATGGCACGCCGGTCACACTCCGTTCCGGCGAAGAGGGCCGGCCTTTCGGAACGGCAGCGACGCCCGCGATGGCCCGTCGCTTTTACACCGAGGGTCAGTATGCAAAGTGCAATCAGTGTTTGCAGCCGTCGCTGCAAACACTGGAAACTTATCAACTTCAGATGCTCGCTTCGTGTTCCTTTTACTCGGGCGATTTTCAAACCACGTCGCTTGCAGCCCAACGCCTCAAATCAACTTCAACAACGCGGGCGGAGGGCTTGTATTGGGAGAGCAAGGCAGATCAAAAGCTGGCCATCGCTTCCCTGTCCCGCGCCGGAGAAATCGACGCCGATTCTCCGCGTATGCATGTTTTGCTTGGCGATGTCTTCAGGCAGAAACGCCTGTGGGACGACGCTGAAGCTGAGTACAGAAAGGCAGTCAGCCTCGATCCAAAGAGCCGCACTGCCAACATCAGTCTGGCCATTGCACTGTTTTCCGAATTGAAGATCGACGAAGCATTCCAGATTGATCGCAGCCTTCTGGTGGAAGATCCCATGGACCCTGAGGCCAATCTTCTTGCGGGCGAGATCTTCGTCCAGCGGAACCTCTATGTGGAAGCTGAACCGTATCTGTCAAAGTGCCAGAATCTCAAGCCGGAGTTCGTGCCTCACTTACACGCTCTGATGGGACAGGTGTATGCAGCGACAGACCGGATTCCGGCTGCGATTGCGGAGTACAAGGCAGGACTGTCAAGCGATGAAGATGGAAGCCTCCATTACCAGCTAGGCCGCCTCTATCAGAAGTCCGGCGACAAGAACGCAGCCGAAGTGGCTTTCAGAGACTCACAACGCATCAGACGCCAATGGGACGACCGTGCACGCATTGCGCTTGAACAGGGTTCCACCGACAAGAGCCGTGATTAGCACTTCAACCAAGGACCGATTCCATCGTCCGATCGACCGGTTAGGAAGCAAGAACCGTAATCAAATGCGCGACCCAGTGCAGGGAACAGGCCTCATTGGCTAGCGCGTAGCCAACTCGATTTTTTCAACGCCTTCAGATCAGGAGCCTCGATCCATGTTCATTTTTTCTTCTCGAACTCTTCGTTTTTTCACCGTAATCATCCTCGTGGCCGGGTGGGCTGCATCGGCTCCTCAAGCTCATGCCGAGGCATTCGAACAAACGGCGAATGGCGTCCTTGTTCACGCTGCCAAGGGAGTAGTCCAGGTTGAACTCTGCTCGGACCGCGTGGTGCATATTCTCGCGAGTGCGGCGGGGACTCCTTCAAAGTCCGTTGTGCCGACCGTGATCCAGCCATGCACGAAGGCCGCATTCTCCTCTTCTTCCGACGAGGCTGGATTCCACATCGAGACTCGCGCGCTCAAGATCGATATTGATCGCGTCTCCGGGTCCGTCCGCTTTCGCAGGCCCGATGGAGACAGCGTACTCAGCGAGCTACCGCGGCAAGGTCAGCCCGTTGCGCTGGCTGGCATCAAGGGATCGGAGCAAGGTATCGAGCAGCAATTCCAATTGTCCTCCGGCGAAGCGCTCTACGGGTTGGGACAACATCAAGAGGGCTTCCTCAACTTACGCGATATTCCGCTCAGGCTCCTGCAGGCAAACACAAATATCGTAATTCCGTTTCTCGTGTCGACAAAGGGATACGGTCTGCTTTGGAACAACGCGGCGCTGACGGATTTCAATCCTGCGACTGAAGCCATCAAACTGGACGACACCGGCGCGGGAACCTTCCAAACCGGACCCGAGGGTGAATACGGGTTTTTATTGAACGGTAACTTTCGCGACAAGCTCAGGCTCTCGGTCAATGGTGAGCAGATCATCGATATAAAGAATATGTGGGTCGCAGAGTCGGCCAGCAGCAAGATTCACCTGGCAGCAAATACAACCTACAAAGTGATGGCAGAAACGGGAGGTAATACGAGCCTCTTCATGCGTGCTCCTTCTGACACCATGGCCTTTCGTTCTGAGACTGGCGATACGGTTGACTATTACTTCATCTATGGACCGGAACCCAGCCAGGTTGTCGCTGAGTATCGGGAACTCACAGGTGCCGCTCCGCTGCTGCCGCGCTGGGCTTACGGTTTTTGGCAATGCCGCGAACGCTACTCAAGCCAGCAGCAGATCCTCGACATTGCCGCTGAATTCCGCAAGCGGAAGATTCCGGTCGACGTTCTGGTTCAGGATTGGCGGTACTGGGGAAAGTATGGCTGGAACGCGATGCGGTTTGATGAAAGTGACTATCCCGATCCCGCGGCGATGATGGCATCGCTGCATCGCCAGAATCTCCACATGGTCATCTCCGTCTGGGCAAAGTTCGGAGCTGAGACAGCCGTGAACCAAGAAATGGAAAAGGCTCACCTGCTTTTGAAAAACGCAGCCAGCACCGGAGAACCAGGCGAGACAAAAGAGACTGAGAGCTGGGTAGACCTATTCAACCCCGAGGCGCAAAAGGCCTATTGGTCAGATATTGATCGCAATCTGTTTGCCTCCGGGTTGGATGGATGGTGGCTCGATGCTTCTGAACCCGAGGGCGATCCTCTCAAAAACGACATGACCTTCATAGGCGCGGGAAAGACCGTCCGCAACGCATTTCCGCTCTTTGAAACTTCGGCGGTGTATGACGGGCAAAGGACCACGGACCCGAGCAAGCGAGTCGTGATCCTGTCGCGCTCTGCATATACAGGGCAGCAGCGCAACGGCTCCATCTCCTGGTCGGGTGATGTCTCGGGCAATTGGGAGACATTCCGTCGGCAGATACCGGCCGGCCTCAGTTTCGGTGTCTCCGGCTCTCCTTATTGGACAACAGACATCGGCGGTTTCTTTCGTCCAAAAGACCAGTACACATCGAAGGATTACCATGAACTTCTCATCCGCTGGTTTCAATTCGGCGCGTTTTGCCCGATCTTTCGCATTCACGGCTATCAATCTGAAACCGAAATGTGGAAGTACGGGCCTGAGGTGGAGAAGATCCTGACACAATACGACGACCTTCGCTATCGTCTTCTTCCCTATATCTACTCAGCGGCCTGGGGTGTCACCAGCCGAGGAGAAATCATGATGAAAGCTCTGCCTTTTGTCTATCCGAATGATCAGGCGCTTCGTGATGTCAGCGATCAATTCTTGTTCGGTGACTCGCTTCTCATCAACCCCGTTGTGCAACAGGGAGTCATTAGCCGAAGCGTCGCCTTGCCTGGTGGCAGCGACTGGGCTGATTTCTGGACGGGGCAAACATATCGCGGGGGAGAAACCATCGCGGCGGACGCTCCGTTGGACCGGATTCCTATCTTTGTGAAGTCAGGCAGCATCGTGCCCCTGGGGCCAATCGTGCAATCCGCAGCAGATGCGGAAGAACCGTTGGAGATTCGTATCTACGGCGGCAAAGATGCTGACTTTGAGTTGTATGAAGACGGCGGGGATGGCTACACATATGAGCATGGCGCAAGAACAACGATTCACTTCCACTGGGACAACCGTCGCAACGAACTGTCGATTGGGGATCGATCAGGAGGATTCCCCGGAATGCCCGTGAAATGCACCTTTCAGATCATTCTGGTCAAGCCGGGGTATGGTGTGGGAGTTGAAACAGATTCACACGCTGATCGCACAGTCATCTATGAGGGGCATCCAATGAAGATCAAACTTGACAAGAAAAGTTGAACGATCTCGCTCTTCAGACAACTGCGGCCTGATAGCCAACCACGCATCACAGACAGTCCTGCAAAACTGCAGGACTGTCTTTTGCAATTACCGGGGTGAAAGTCATACGGATTCCGTCTCTGGGTCGCAGAATCACCATGGGGCGCGCTTCGATTGTTTGACCCGGAGCGAGTTGAAAATCATATTTTCTGAGCAGATTGCTCAAGATCATCAGGATTTGCAGCATCGCGTAGTTACCGCCAATACAGCCTCGCGGTCCGCCTCCAAATGGCAGATAGGTGAAGGGCGTGTGCAACTTCTCGTTCGCCTTGGTAAAACGTTCCGGGTCGAAACTCTCCGGGTCTGGCCAATAGCCTGACGCGTGGTGCGCACCGTAAACAAACACAATCACCGTCGATCCTCGGGGGATGGCAACATCCCCTACGCTGTCGTCTGCAACAGCCATGCGGTCGATCATCCAAAACGGCGGATAGATGCGGAGCGCTTCCTGAATAATCTGTGATGCAAACTCAAGCCGGGGAATGTCTCCGTAACTCAGAGGTGCTCCGTTCAGCACCGAATCAAACTCCTGCCTTAGCCTTTCAAGACAATCCAGACGCGAGCTTAATAAATAGAGAAGCCACGATAGAGCATTCGACGATGTTTCATGTCCTGCAACCAGCAGTTGCATACTCTCGCTCAACACCAGTTCATCGCTCATGCCTTCGCCATCGCTGTAACGGGCATCCATCAAGGTTTGCAACAAATCATGGCCAGGTTCTTCCTGGTGGCGGCGTTTCTTGATGTATTCCAGCAGAATGCCATCCGCTCGCGTTCGCATCTCTTCATGTCTGCGCAACTCGCCTGACGCGGCAAACCATGGATTCATGTAAGGCTGAAGGGTCTGCCGAACAATAAATTCCTGCACGGTGGAGATGGTATGACTGACAAGATCAATGTCTTCATCCTTCAGCCGAGCACCGAACAGCGATCGGGCGACCATTGCGAAAGTCATTTTCATCAGGCGGGGATAAATATCAACCGGACCCTCACTGACCTGTCTATCAAAATCCCGCAACGACTCGGCAAGCGAGTCCTGCAGGATTGAAGACAGAGCCTCAAGTTGTTTTCGATCAAAACCCTTTTGGATAAGACGCCGCTGTGTGCGCCATGCTTCCCCATGCGTGGTCAGCAAACCTTTGCCCAGGAAGTGGCCCATCCGCTTCACTTGAATTTCAGATTTTTGGTAGTTGTCCGCGTTGGTCTTCAACACGTGCTGAATCACGTCGGGATTGCTGGTAACGATCGCCTCTTTGAGTCCACCCAAATAAAACCTGAATGTGTCGCCGTAGAGTTCGGTGTACTTTAACAAAACCTGTACAGGATTGCGGACCATAGCACGCGAATCCGCAAAGGAACGAAATCGGGAAACAACAGGTATTTTTGCGGCCAACGTCACACCTCGCAGCCCTGGCGGTTGCGTAGTACCCCAGGGCATTTCATCTGGTTTGCCTAAAGCGATTGGACAGCCATAGGTAATGGATCAAACACTCAACTCAGTTCTCGTTTCCCAGTTGCTTCAAAAGTATCAGATGATGCCGAATGGCCCGAGTCATCGTCGAATGTTGCCGATACGGAACTCCAAACTCTTCGGCAGTCTCCTTCACAATCCGGGTCAGCGGAGCATAGTGCGTGTGACACACAAATGGGCAGAGATGATGAACGATGTGATGGTTGAGTCCACCCACAAGCCAACCCACCAGCGGGTTACTCGTCGCATAATCAGCCGTCGTAGCAAAAATGTGATACACGCCATTGTCAAACTCGTTGCGGTTCGACGGAAAGTACGTGCTGTCGATCATGTGCGAAGTCTGGAATACCAGCGATACGGTCATCCCAACAATCAGATGAACAAGCACGAACGCGCCAGCCACCAGCAGAGGCGATCTCCCCAGCATCACCACCGGCAAAACCAGCATATAAGTCAGGTACAATCCTTTCCCCGCAAAGAGAATGATGTACTCTCGCTTCGGATGCCGGATACGTTTCAGATAATCGTGGGTCGGGAAGAAAAAGCACTCGAAGTCCCTTACAAAAACATAGTCGAGCGAGAACACCGCGTAAAAGAACAGCGCATAAATATGCTGGAACCGGTGCAGGCGCGCGCGGGGTTCATGGGGCGTAAACCGAAAGATGCCGCGTCCTGTAAGTGCGTCGTCCTCGCCGTGCAGATTGATGCACGAGTGATGCCCGCGATGATGGAGAATACGCCACATATACGAGCTGATTCCGCAAAGATCGAAAACATAATTCAGAAGTTTGTTTACCCGTGGCACCGATGAGATCGCGTTGTGGTTGCTGTCATGGGCAATGTTCAGCAGAAGAAATGTCTGGGCGAGGCCACTTAAAAGATAGACGGCAACAAACTTCCATGAATCCAGCTTCAACGCGTAAATAACAATCCAACTGCCCACCAGCACAGCCAGACCCACAGCAATCTTGCTCCACATTATGCGGTCGGCTTTGGGAGAAATTTTCCGGTCGGTAAAGTACTCTTCAATACGGCGACGTACGACTTTCGGAAAAGAAGACCCACCCCCTGGTTCGTCACCTGACTGCCGCAACGAGACTTCAGACGGTACAAGATCATCCACTTCCGGTTGCAGAGCCGTCACCGCTTCAGTCTTGAACATCACCGGTGCCTCCACAATCATATTAAGCCGGTCCTGCGCACACCGGTCAGCTATTTGTTCACAGGCTAGCAGCGTCGATTGTTGATCTTAGCGCGAAGAATTATCGAGAATCAAGCAAATTCGGATCAGGGGCAGAGGGGTTCGCGTGGAGTGCCTCGCCCTTTTGAGACGCGACTTCCCGGTCTTGAATTGTACGCGTTCGGAGGGTCTCCCGACAGGTCCCAACAACACATTGTTACGAGGCGGTTATATTTTTGTCGCAAAGATGGCCTGCGCTGGCCTACACTATAGTTCCGCACTCCGAGACTCAGTTGTATTTTTACTTCACCTCAGGACGGGGAGCAGCAAGGCGTTTCGTGTTTCTTACGTACTGGATTTTCCCATTCCACCTTCGAAGGGTTCGCTGATCTCTTATGACGTCGATTTTGGACCAACTGGATAGACTGGCGGCTGAGCACCCGCACAAACTCCTCTATTCGTTTCTTGACCTGAACGGGAATCAGATTGAAGGCTATTCCTACGCTTCGTTTCTGCAACGAACCAAGGCAATCGCTGGGCACCTGCTAAAGGATGGTCGTTTCGCGCCGGAAGATCGACTTCTGCTCGCCTACCCGCCAGGACTCGAAATGATCTGCGCGTTTTTTGGTTGTGTGCGCGCCGGATTGATCCCCGTGCCCGTCTATCCCCCCAGTTCTCGTGGCTTTCAGAGCGCTCTCTACAAAATGGTCCACATCGCCAAGGACTGTCAGGCAACCGGGATTTTAACCAGCAAAGACTATCACGCATCGCTGAAAACAAATCTCACCCGAAGTGGAGTTGCAGCCTCTGGCGTTGACGTCGACTACATCTCCAGTCTGCCCTGGATTGTCACCGAAGACTTCGTCGATACAATTTCCGACGAGCCGTTCGTCGCCGCTTCGAAGATCCTCTTTCTCCAATACACCTCGGGTTCGACGATGGAACCCAAGGGCGTCATCGTGACCCACGAAAACATCCTGGAGACCTGCCCGCTCGTCATCGATCATCCAGAGCCGATAGTCGTTTCCTGGCTTCCGCAGTATCACGATATGGGACTAATCGGATGCTACCTTTATCCCGCGCTGAAAGGTGGCACCACATACGGCTTCGCTTCCATGGACTTTATTCAGAGGCCGATCCTCTGGTTCGAAGCAATCCATACTTATCGCGCCACTGCAACCGCAGCACCCAACTTTGCATACGACTATTGCCTGCGCGCCGGAAGACTTTCCAAAGAGAGTCTTGAAGGTTGCGACCTCAGTTCGCTCAAGGTATTGATGGTCGCCGCAGAACCCGTAAAACCGGAGACCTTCACACGATTTCTTGAAACCTTTCAGCCCTATGGACTCAAGTCAGAGAGCTTTTATGCCGCCTACGGACTGGCAGAAAATACTCTGGCTGTTACCCTCGGCGGTCGTAATATCGTTTCCGTCAACAAGCGTGCCTTGGCGTTGGGCAAAGCCCGCATGACTACCGAGGTCTCCGAAATCGATGCGTCCACGCAGATTGTCAGTTGTGGAATTCCGCTGTCCGGTATAGACGTCAAAATCGTGGATGCGGAACAGCACTTCGCGCTTAAGCAAGGACAGGTCGGCGAAATCTGGATCGCTGGAAGTGGCAAGTGTCTGGGTTACTGGAACAATCCAGAACTGACGCTCAAGCAGTTTCGCGCGCGGCTGGTGGACGACAGCCCCTATGACGACGGCTATCTACGCACCGGCGATATGGGATTCTTCCACGAAGGTGAACTCTTTGTCTGCGGACGCATCAAAGACATGATTATCCTTCGCGGGCAAAACTACTATCCGCAGGACATCGAGAATGTTGTGGAGAGAGCTTCTGGCCTGATCCGCGCCAGTTGCGTCGCCGCATTCCAGATTAACGAGGACAGCGAGCCTGCGCTGGCAATCGTGGCCGAAGTCAAAAATCCCAAGGCGCTTCCAGATGCGCTCAAGATTGCCAATGCTGTGCGCAATTATCTCAACGTTGAAGTGGCGTTGATTTCCTTCATAGCGCCGCGTGTAATTCCCAGAACAAGTTCAGGCAAGATCATGCGCCATCAGACCAAGAATATGTGGCTTGAAGGCCAGTTCACCGTTCTCTCTGAGTTCTCGCGTGAGAAGGATGCCGGCGCATCCGAGTCATGTTCCGGCATTCAATCGTCGTTTGACGAATTGAAAGCCCGCTACAACCTCACCGGCACAGAAACCTATAACCTCGTTGAAGCCGGATTGGATTCCCTGGACCTTGTCGTCTTCATGCATGAGCTCAAGGAGCTTCTCAAAGACAAGGGTGCCGATATGCTGGCGCGGCAAGTAGACATCGGCGTCATTCAGCGCGTCAGTGTTGCCGATCTCTTTCGTCTGGCCGAGCAGTTGGAGCGTGCTCCTGAAGAAGCACTGGTTGAGTTGCGTCATTCCCTGGCTGCTTTCCGTGAAGAGCAGCGCGAAGCGGAAAAGCAGATGATGAGCAGCGACAGAACGCTCATCTTCGCACCTCCGGCACCTGCTCCATTGCCTGAAAAACCAGTCCTCAATCATGTTCTGCTCACTGGCGGCACCGGTTTCATCGGACCCTTTCTCATCAAAAGTCTGCTGGAACAAACGCGGGCCAAGATCTATGTCCTGGTCAGGGCTTCCGACGAAGATCAAGGCAAACTGCGACTGCGGACGGCGATGGAATCAATGGGGCCTTGCACGACCAGCCTGATGCAGACCTTCGAGGCTCGCGTCGTTCCCGTTTGTGGTGATCTAGGCCAGCCCAGACTGGGTCTGACGCAAGACGCATGGGATTTCCTCGCTCATGAATTGGACACGATCTTCCACAACGGCGCAACCGTGAACTACCTGTTCAACTACGACCGGATGCGTGAAGCAAACGTACTCGGAACCAACGAGGTCTTGCGGCTGGCCTTTGAAGGCCGACCCAAGAGTCTCAATTACGTCTCGACCACCTTTATCTTCGGATGGGCCCTCAAGAGCGTCCTCTATGAGACCAACGGCAACGAGGATATGGAGCTTCTCGATTTCGGTTACAGCCAATCCAAGTGGGTTGCAGAAAAGGTAGTCGAAGACGCGCGCAGCAAGGGTCTTTCCGTGCGAATCTTCCGCCCAGCTCTCGTCAGTCCTTCCATTACCGGCGGCGGCAACAACTTCGATATCGCCGTTCGACTGGTTGCATTCATGGTCAATCACGGCATCGGAGTCGATGCTCTGAACCAGGTCAGTTTTGTTCCCGCTGACATTGTCGCCAACAATATCGTTGCCATCTCCACCACCCCCGGCACCGAGAATAAAACCTACCATGTGGTGCGAGACGATTACGCGAATATGCTCGACATCACCAG
>Ga0182030_10017556_pt1 | contig 13797 bp, 10 predicted proteins | sample 812S3MmetaG_FD_121299 | JGI IMG/M metagenome (GOLD analysis project Ga0182030, IMG submission 121299) | Permafrost microbial communities from Stordalen Mire, Sweden - 812S3M metaG (Illumina Assembly) | ecosystem: Environmental > Terrestrial > Soil > Wetlands > Permafrost | place: Sweden... | reverse complement strand
TTGTTGGAGGGCAGTTTCCCTACATCCACCCCGTCGATTAGCCAAACGGGAGTTATACCCACTGATACGCAATCTCTGTTGTTCGAGGCCCAGCCGGGTGTTGCGGCTCTGGAGGTTCTCATAGGAACCCAACCCATTCCCTTTACGGCGGTGGGAACTGGACCAAACTATACCTTGTATGGCGCGAATATTGCAGAGTGGGCCGGTCAAACGGAACAGTTATCATTCTCTGCACAGGTATCTGATTCGGGACTGAACGAGTGGTTGATTGATGACATCTCATTTTCCACAACCGCTGTCGCGCCTGAGCCAGGCGTTGTTGCGCTGACCGCGATTGGCGGGCTGCTTTTTGGCCCGCGAAAGTGGTTTGCGCGGCGCTGAATTGTGAAAACGACCAAACTATTCGTCTTGTCAGTCGCGCTTCTCACAACATTGTCGGCTCACGCGCAGACCTTCACAAATCTCAATTTTGAACAGGCGCACCCCGTCATCGTTGTTGGAAACCCTTACTATCCTTTTGCTGTCACAGCCGCGAGCGCATTACCCGCATGGACGGTCACTATAGGCGGAGCCCAACAAACGACAATTTTGGAAAACGCTCCTTCACTGGGCTCCCCGGCGGTGGGTCTTATTAGCATCGCGGATCCTGTTCAAAACGGTATTACTCCTATTGATGGGAATTATAGTGTCTTGTTGACAGGTAGTTCCTATTCATCCACGCCTTCAATAAGCCAGACTGGGCTGATACCTGCTGGCACGCAGTCTCTGCTTTTCGAGGCCGACACCAACTTTGGGTTCTACGGTGGCTCATTGGAGGTTCTCATCGGAACTCAGGTCGTGCCGTTCACAGCAGTGGCAACGGAGCCAAACTACACGTTGTATGGTGCTAATATTTCGCAATGGGCGGGCCAAACAGAGCAATTGACATTCACGGCCTTGCAATCTCCGGGACTGAACGATTGGTTGATCGACGACATTTCATTTTCCACAAACTCCGTCGCGGCTGAACCAAGTATTGTTCCTCTGACTGCGATGGGCGGACTGCTTTTTGCCGCGCGAAAGTGGTTTGCGCGGCGCTGATGATCCCGGAAAGCGATAAGACTAAATGTCAGGCTGGCAACACCGCGAGGCCCGCGATCAATCCGACACGCAGCCAGGACACCGATTTTCGACGACCATTTGTTGTCAGCCGGACGGTTTTCATGCGCCATCACGCCGAAAAGGCTGAAAAATAATGGGCCATGCGGGCTTTCTCATGCGAACGCTCTAACGTCAATTCGATCATGTCCTTTAGGTTCGGAGTTGTCAATCAGATTGCGTCGGAACGCACGGATTGGAGGGGTCTTAACACTACCGTCTGGCGCGTGATAGGGCTGCGGCTGGGGCGGCGAGCTCCTGGACGCCTCGGCGAGGCGTCCCTACCAAAAAAAACGAGCAAAAGTCATTGTAGCGGCGTTATGCGCTCTTCGGTTTTTTCTCGATTGTCAATAATACTGTATTGACAAATGGAACGCCAACCGCGTTTCAGCAAGTGTTTGCGGGGCAGTCGTGTCCGGAAGATTCTGCTCACCATGAGTTGTACAATATTTGCCTTCTGTCCTAAAATGCGGAAGGAAAGGAAGAAAGACGAGGACGAGTGTCTCGCTCGCCGTGATTGGCGTCCAGCCTCCCCTGCGCTGAAGGAGGAGCGGCGGAGGGCCGCCGCACTACAGGACGCTTCGCGTTTGGGGGCAATTCTCGAATGGCGCGCAGCGACATGGAGCGCGACAGACCTCTCGCGCTTTGGGGTTGGAGATTAAGATTATGATTAAGATTAAGAGCAATTGGTGAGATGGGGGGCGTCTGCCAGGCTTTTAAACTTTCTTCCACCCGCCGCATTTGATACTGGATTAGTGATGATAAAATTGATTTCTACTGACTTCGACGGCACGCTTTTTGCCGAATTCGAAGACCCGCCCGTGCCGCTCGCCTTGCAGAAACTCATCGCCGGCCTGCAAGGCCAGGGAGCCAAATGGGTCATCAATACGGGACGCGATCTCTCCAGTTTGATGGAAGGTCTGGGCCGCGCTCATTTGCTGGTCAAACCCGATTACCTGGTTCTGGTGGAACGGGAAATTTACGGACACAGCAATTCCCAATACGTCGGAGACGCCGCCTGGAACCGCGATTGCGATAAGGCGCACGCGGAATTATTCCGGCGGGTGCGGGCCGATGTTCCCCGCCTGCGCGCCTGGGTCGAAGAACGGTTTGGCGCGCTTTTCTATGAGGATGCCTATTCCCCTTTTTGCCTGGTGGCCGAACGCAACGACGAAGCCGAAGTCATCCACCAGTACCTGACTGACTATTGCCGCACGGTCCCGCATCTTGCCCTGGTGCGCAACGATGTTTGTTCGCGTTTCAGCCATGAAGCCTTCAACAAAGGCACCGCCCTCTCGGAAATCGCCCGGCAATTGCGCATTACCCCGGACGAAATATTCGCCGCCGGCGATCATCTCAATGATCTGCCCATGCTTTTGCGCCGCCATGCCCGCTGGCTGGCCGCGCCCGCCAACGCCATCGAGGCGATCAAAGAAGCCGTGCGCGACCAAAACGGATTTGTCAGTGAACTCAGCCACGGCCACGGAGTCGCGGAAGGGCTGGAAAGGTCAATGCTAAATTCTAAATGCTGAATTTGACTTTAGCATTTAGCCTTTAGCATTTAGCATTTTTTCCATGCATCGTGATGCTCTTAAAGATGCCAGTCGCATCGTGGTCAAGTTCGGCACCGGGGTCCTGACCGACAGCCACAAGCAGCCGGATTTGGCCCAAATGAAACAATTGACCGCCCAGGTCGCAGGTGTTCGAGCCCGGGGGAAACAAGTGGTCATCGTCAGCTCCGGCGCGGTCGGCGCGGGGATGGGAGTATTGGGGTACGAGAAAAGGCCGGCGGAACTATCCGCCTTGCAAGCGTGCGCCGCCGTAGGCCAATCCCGGCTGATGGCCACTTACGAGAAACTTTTTCGCGAAGCCGGTTTCGCCGTCGCCCAAGTCCTCCTGACCCACGACGACCTGGAACATCACGAGCGCCACCTCAACGCCCGCAATACTTTGGTGACTTTGCTGGCGCACGGCGTCATTCCCATCATCAACGAAAACGACGCCATTTCGTTCACCGAATTGAAGTTTGGCGACAACGACACCCTTTCCGCCCTCGTTGCCTGCCTGCTGCCGGCCGATGCGCTGATTATCCTGACCAGCGTCGATGGGTTGATCGAAAATTTTGGCAAGGCCAACCCGAAAACCGTCAGCGCGGTGGAAACTCTGAGTGACAAAATCGAGAAAATGGCCGGCGGCACCGAAAGTGAAACTGCCGTTGGCGGCATGGCTTCGAAACTCCAGGCTGCGAAAATGGTGGTCCGTTCCGGCATACCTTTCGTCATCGCTTCCGGCCGGAAAACGAACACGCTGGCCGACATCCTGGACGGCAAGGAGGAAGGCACGATGTTCGTCCCGAAACCCGCCAAGCTGGCCGGGCGCAAGCGCTGGATCGCTTTTTTTCATCATCCCAAAGGCGCGATCTACGTGGATGACGGCGCCAGAAAGGCGCTACGCGATAATGGCAAGAGCCTGCTGCCTCCCGGGGTGACTCGCTGCGAGGGCGATTTTGCCGCCGATGAAGTTGTGCGCATCTGCGATGTCAACGGCACCGAATTTGCGCGCGGCATCTGCGCCTTTGATTCCGAAGCCGTCAAAGCCCACGCCACGACCGGAGTCCTGGTGCATCGCGACAATCTCGTCATTCTCTGATCTGACTATTTCCATGAAATCAAAAGCCCCGCTCAACGATTTGCTAACTGTCATGGCCCGACTCCGTTCGCCGCAGGGCTGTCCCTGGGACCGTGAGCAGGACCACATGACCCTCCGCTTCCATGCTGTCGAGGAAGTCTATGAATTGATTGACGCCATCGAGGCGGGCGATGATCAGGAAATGGTGGAGGAATTGGGCGACTTGCTTTTGCAGGTGGTCTTCCATTGCCAATTGGCCAACGAACGCGGCGCCTTTGATTTCCAGGAAGTGGCCCGGCGCATTACGGAAAAGCTGGTGCGGCGCCACCCGCACGTCTTCGGCAATCTCAAAGTCAAAAACGTCGATGAAGTTTGGGCCAATTGGGAAAAAATAAAGAAAGCCGAAAAGCACGGCACCCGCCACGCCCGCCCTTCCGCGCTGGACGGCATCCCGAAGCATTTGCCCGCCCTGCTCAAGGCCGAAAAACTGCTCAAGAAAGCGCGCAAGGCAAACCTTTCCCCGGCAACCGCCGCATCCCGAACGCCCGCCACCAAGCCCGCATTGGCCCGAAAATTATTTGAATTGGCTCAGACAGCCCAGGCCAAAGGCTGGTCCGCCGAGGAACTCCTTCGCGGCGAGATCAAGAAACGAGAACGCGACTTCCGTCGCCTGGAATCTGTTCCCGGCAGGGCGAGACTCCGTCGAGCCTGACTCATTCTGCGGAAATGAAACCAGAAATTAAGTCAGGGCTCGACGGAGTCTCGCCCCACCGGGGCAAGAAAGCATAAGATGACGTTTCTGCCCATAGTCGTCCGTCAACTCCGCGTGGCAGCGCGGCACAAGAGCACTTATCGCGTGCGCTTCTGTACCGCGTTCGGCGCTGTCGCGGTCGGAAGTTATCTCGTCTTCGTCACCGGCGCCATCATGGGGCGCAGGAGCGGCTCGTCCGTTTTTACCAGCCTGACCTCCATGGGTTATCTCGGCTGCCTGCTGCTGGCTGCAAACACGGCCGATTGCATCAGCGAAGAGAAGCGGGAAGGCACCCTTGGTTTTCTATTTTTGACAGACCTGAGAGGCTACGATATCGCTTTGGGGAAACTTTTTTCAAGTTCGCTCGTCACCTTTTACCTGATTTTGGGCATCCTTCCGATCGTGGCGCTTTCCCTGCTGCTGGGGGGCGTTACCGCGCGGGAATTCTGGGAGGTGGCGCTGGCCTTGCTCAACGTCTTTTTCTTTTCGCAATCCGCCGGGATTCTCATCTCCACTCTAAGCCGGAAGAGGAACTCGGCCAACTCCGCTGTGACGCTATTGCTGCTGTTTTACACGGTGGGGTTGCTCGCGCCGCAATACTACTCGCGGGCGGCCCGATGGAGCCATTGGATTCCAATGCTGGGAATGTTGAATCCGGGATTTTCTGTCTATACGGCGTTGGCGGGGCCATCGGGTGACTATTGGACTTCGTTGCTGCTGGTTCATCTCAACGCCTGGATTTTTCTGGCGCTGGCAAGCTGGCGGCTGCCCCATTGCTGGCAGGAGAAGGCGGCCAAAGTGAGGATCGGCTGGCCACAGCGCCTGCGCCGCTGGTATCACGCCCGCTTTACCCCGCGGAAAGATTTGCTTGACACGAATCCGTTCCTCTGGCTGAGTGTCCGCAACAGCTTTGGCTCGATCAAAATGTGGACGATTCTGGCTGCGCTTGGTTGCTTCTGGATTTGGACACTGTGCCGGTTCACGTTTCAGGACGTCTGGATGCCGGTGTTTTTTACGGCCGTCATCACCAATCATTTGCTGCTGAAAATGGTTTTTGCCTCGGAAGCCACCAACAACCTGGAGGAACAACGGCACAGTGGCGCGCTGGAATTCCTGTTAAGCTGCACACCATTGACGGTTCAACAAATTATCGATGGCCAGTGGCGTGCATTGCTCCGCCAATTCCTCTGGCCTACTGTCGCCGTTGTCCTGGCGGACTTTGCCGCGCTGTCCTTTGTCACGATTCATTCCTTCCCAGGCATCTCCGGGGATGACAAAACGAATTTTACGCTGTTCGTTCTGGCCCTCATCGCGATGCTGATTTTGGACTTGTACACCCTTGGCTGGGTGGGGATGTGGAAAGCCATGTCCAAAAAGAAACGCCGCCACGCGGCCGGAGCAGCGGTCTCACAGATTTTGTTATTGCCGTGGGTGCTTCTTATCTTTTGTTCGGCAGTCACCGTTGGTCAGGTGGTCCATTCTTTTATGGGTGCCGTAGCAGTCTGGTTTTTCGTGGGCATCGTTATAGACGTTGCTTCCCTTTTCTTGTCGCGCGACCAATTGATAAGCCAATTTCGCGCTCGCGCGGCCGTGCAAAGTGAGGAACCGCCCGGGATACTTGACCAATTGCACCGGGCAGTGGTGGATCAGCAATGAAGGGAAAATGCCTCGCTCTGGACGCGCGGGCCGCGCGTCCCTACCAGGTCCAACGTTGGACGCGCGGGCCGCGCGTCCCTACCAGATCCAACGTTGGACGCGCGGGCCGCGCGTCCCTACCGGATACAACGTGGGAGGACGCATCAGCCAGTTGTGCGCATTGGCGATGAACGAAAATTTGCCCTTTGCGCGCGATGAAACTGCGCTTAAGTTTAGTTTTTTAAATTATGACAGATCCTCGATACACCAAACTGGCCAGCCTCCTGGTCAGCTACTCCACTGAACTGAAAAAGAACGACCGCATCCTGCTGGAAATGTTCGACGTCCCGGATGAGTTCGCCATTGAATTGATGCGCGCGGTGCGCAAGGCGGGAGCCATCCCCCTTATCGAAGTCCGGCACAGCCGCATCACCCGCGAAGTGCAGCGCCAAACCAACGAGGCCCACGCCGCCCTGGTGCGCAAGGTCGAATTGTTCCGCATGAAGCAAGTCCAGGCCTACATCGCCGTGCGGGGAGCCGACAACACCAGCGAATCGTCCGACGTGCCGCATGATCTGATGGCCCTTTATTCAAAAGCCGTCCGGCCCGTTCAGGATCATCGTGTCAACAATACCCGCTGGTGCGTGTTGCGCTGGCCGTCCCCCAGCATGGCCCAATCCGCCAACATGAGCACGGAGGCCTTTGAGAATTTTTACTTCGACGTCTGCACGATGAATTATCCCAAGATGGCCAAAGCGATGCTCCCGTTGCAAAAGCGCATGAACAAGACCGACCGCGTCCATCTCAAAAGCCCCGGGACCGACCTGCAATTCAGCATCAAAGGCATCGGCGCCCTCCTGGCCGAAGGCAAACGCAACATTCCCGACGGCGAAGTGTTCACCGCGCCCGTCAAGAATACCGTGCAGGGCTATTTGCAGTACAACACTCCCACGCTGTATGCCGGAACAAAATTTGAAAACGTCCGCCTGGAATTCAAGGATGGCAAAATCGTCAACGCGACGGCCAACAACACCCGCCGCCTGAACGAAATTCTTGACACCGATCCGGGGGCGCGCTATGTGGGCGAATTTTCGCTGGGGTTCAATCCTTACATCCTCGATCCGATGTGCGACATTCTATTTGACGAGAAAATTGCGGGTTCCCTCCACTTCACCCCCGGCCAGGCCTACGAGGCTGCGGATAACGGCAATCGTTCCGCGGTGCATTGGGACATGGTGCTGATTCAGCGCCCCGAATGGGGCGGCGGTGAAGTGTGGTTCGACGGGCAATTAATTCGGAAAGATGGCAAGTTTCTGCCCAAAGAGCTGCAACCGCTCAATCCGGAAAACCTGAAGTAGAAATGACGAATGTCCAAACGCTAATGACCCGGTTTAGTCATCAGGCATTTGGACATTCATTCGTCATTGGGACTGCGTCATTAGACATTGTCCCCCTCAGCTCTTGAGCATCGCGATAAATTGCTTCATGGCCGGGGAAAGAACTTTGTTCTTTTTATAGATCGCGGCCAGGGGCCGGTAGAGATCGTGCCCTTCGATTTTGACCTCGGCCAGCGTTTGCTTGGCCACTTCCTGCGTGACGGTGGCCTGCGGCACAATCGAAACGCCCGCCTCGATTTCCACCGCCCGTTTGACCGTCTCGATGTTGTCAAACTCCATCACCGTTTCCACGGCCACACTGTGGTCCTTCAAAATCTTGTCAATGGCCCGGCGGGTGGGAATGTCGGGTTCAAAGCTGATGAATTTCTCCCCGGCCAATTGCGACAGCTTGATCGAGCGCGCTTTGGCCAGCGGATGGCTGGGATGGCAGATGAGGACGAGGGTGTCTTTGCGCAGCGGGACGATGTCCAGCTTGGAGTCTCGCGTGGGGTAAGCGACGAGGCCCAAATCCACCACATTACCCATTACATCTTCATAGACCTGGTTGGCCCGGCGGTATTCGACATGCACATTGACGGTGGGAAAGAGCTTGAGGAACTTCTTGAGATACGGCGGCAGATCGTGCAACCCGATGCTGTAAATGGTGGCCACGCGAATCGTCCCGGAAATGATGTCCTTGATTTCCTGGAGGCGATTATGCAGTGAATCATAAATCTGGTTAAGTTGCTTGCTGTATTCGTAAAGCACCTGGCCCTCGCGGGTCAGGCGGAACTTCTTTTTGCTCCGCTCAATGAGCAATGATTTGAACTGGCGTTCCAGCGAGCTGATTTGCTGGCTGACCGCCGATTGTGTAACGTTGTTGATTTGGGCCGCACGCGTGAAGCTTTCTGTTTCGGCCAAATCACAGAAAACCTTAAAGCTTTCAATCTGCATCCCGGTATTCAACGCTAAAAACAGAATAATGTCAACTTATGGAAATTTTCCATTTTTACCCCCGGCCTTATTGGGCGAGGACCTGTTTGACTTTGCGCAAGAGGTCCTGGGCGGAAAACGGCTTTTGCAAATACCTCTCCTGCTCCTGAGCATTGGTGGAACGGATGTAACCGCTGGACCAAATAATGCGCGTTTCCGGCCACGACCGCAGCAAATGGTCGCTCAATTCCCGCCCGCTCATATTCGGCATGACGAGGTCGGTGATGACCAGGTCGATCTTTTTGGTCGTTCGCGTGAACAGTTCCAGCGCCTTCTGTCCGCTGTTGGCCGTCAGCACGGTGTAGCCGTAAGAGGAAAGGACCATCTGGCCCATAGTCAGCAATAAATCCTCGTCATCCACAAAGAGGATGGTTTGTCCGCCGGTCAAATCGCCATCCGCCATCGGCGCGTCCCGCACGATCTTGCGATTGGCCGGCAGGTAAAGGCGCACGGTGGTGCCGATGTCGGGCTGGCTGGACACCGCCACCCCGCCGCCGTGATTGGTCACGATGCCGTAGACCCAGGCCAGGCCCAGCCCCCGATGCCGCGTCCCTTTGGTCGTAAAAAAAGGCTCAAATATGTGCGGCATGACATCGTCAGGAATGCCGGCCCCCGTATCAGAAACTTCCACGCACACGTAATTTCCAGGATTCAACCGCGCCGTCCGGTCCTGCGTCGCTTCTGTCAACTCCAGATTCCGCGTTTGCACGTTGATCTTGCCCTGCCCTTTGATCGATTCGACCGCATTCTCGAATATCTTCACCAAGGCTTGCAGCATTTTGGCTTCGTCGAAATTTGCGGTGAAAAGCTGCCGCTCCAACTGGCGTGAAATGGCAATGGAGGTTTGCGTTGATGCCTGAAACATCTCCACCGTTCGTTCCAGCAAAATATTCAAATTCCCCGCCAACTGCACCGGTACATCTTTTTCCTGACGACTGAAGGCGGCAAGGTCATTGGCAATTTCGGCCGCTTTGGCCGCGGATTTTTCGATCTCCACCAGCGAGCTGCGCCATGGATTGCCGATCTCGGCTTTGCTTAAAAGCAGTGACGTGTGCCCCAAAATGCTGGTCAGCGCATTATTGAAATCAAGCGCCACGGACCGCGCCAATTGCAGCGCGCAATCCAGCTTTTGCTTGTGGGCCAGGTTGGTCTCGGCTGTTTCCTTACCACCCGCAATCGCCGCCGGAGCCATCTTCTCGACCGGCGCATTCGATCCTGCGGCCGCTTCGGACCCGGTCGCGGAACCCTTGAGCAACTGCAACAAAAGCACGTCGTCTTGTCCTGTGCCGCACATTTGTGCCCGGTAATCGCCCGGCAATCCGCTCTTGAGATGGAAGGCCAGGGGCACAGAGATCTCGGGCGCGGGCAAATTGAGAAATTGCTGGCACGAATCCCGGTTGTGCGGGGACCAGATTGCGCCCAACTGCGCCTCTTCCCGCTCGATGCTGGCCCCGAAAGCCCGCACTGCGGCCCGGTTGGCACGCACGACCCGCCCGCTTTTATGCACCAGCAAGACCGGCCATTCCGCGTCCTGCAAAAGAAATTCCTCGTCGGCTTTCTTGGCCGGCGCCGGCCCGCCCTGGTTCGCCGCGCCGAAAAACTGCAAAAGACTCTGCCTGGATTCTCCGCACGGACAACGCTCGATCCGAAACAGCGCCTTCGAGCCGTCCGCCTGGCAAAGATTGTGCGGGGACAGGGGCGATGAGGCTGCCTGCGCCAATTTTTCCAGCGCGTGAGCTTCTTCCGCAGGGCCGAGGCCGGCCAGGGTTGCGCCTTCCGCCACTGCCTTGGCGCCAAAGCAACGGGCCGCCGCCGGATTGGCCTGAACAATCTTCCCTTGCGCATCCACCACCAGCGCCGGCCACGCGGCCTGATTCAACCCGGGAGGCATATTATTCGTGCCAGGGAGAGCAGCGGAGGGAAGGACGGTTTTGGCCGCGGGCACGTAAGCCAGTTCGGTGAAGGCAGCCCCCGACTCCTTGAAAAGTTGCAGAACAAAATATTCCTGCCCGTCCCGGTCCACTTTGGCCAAGTGCGCGATGAATTCGATTTTTTGGCCGTCGGGAAGACGCAACTTTAACGGCGCAGTTTTCCCGTCGCTTTGCCGGCCCAGAAAATGGTCGGCGGACTCGGTGTTTTTTTCGTCCCAGAGAGCGCTTAAAGCCGGCGCCGCCGAATGGGCAGTGAAACCGAACACGCGTCGCGCGGCCTGATTGGCCCGGCAGATCCGTCCGCCGGCCTCCAACAACAGCGCGGGCCACACCGCCCTTTCCAGGACGAAATCCGTCTCACGTCTCATTCTATCCGCAAGGTTACGCTTTCCGCGTTCTTTCTCCAAATAAAATAGGGCCGGCCCTGCGGCTTACGATTTCCAAAACTTCCACCAGGGTTTCGGATCATTCGTCAGCCCGGCAGTTTTAAGATCGTCGCGGGATGGATCGTTGGTTAGGGTTTCAACCAGCTTTTGGCCGGAGTCATAAACTTTATACTCGCCGACGTTTTGTTTGGCCAACCGGTCCCGGCCATACTGCTGAGCCTCATGCAGCGTGTCAAAAACCTGCCAGCCTTCACTGCAAATTCCGGCATACTGGGTGTGGGTCAGTTTTGGAAAATTCCCGCCACTAAATGGGCCGAATTCGCCGGTTGCAATGCCGGGCAGCGGCAATGGCTCGTCGTGACTGGCGGTGTCGGCCGTTCTGAACCGTTTCACGGCAGCAGCCAGCCTGTCAATCAACTGCTGACGTTCCGCTTCCGCTTGCTTTTGTTTGCTGATGTCGCGGGCGATGGAGGACGCGCCAATGATTTCCCCGCTGGCGTCTTTAATGGGCGAGATCGTTACGGCGACGGGAATGATCTGGCCGTTTTTGTGGAGTCGTTCAGTTTCGCGGATGCCGACGGTTTCTCCGCGTCGCACCCCGGCCAGGATGTCGAGCATTTCGTCCTGGCGGTTCGGCGGGAAAAGCCGAATGACAGACTGGCCCATGATTTCCTCCGCACTGTAACCAAACAGGCGCTCCGCCGCGGGATTCCAGCTCACAATAAAGCTGTCGATGCTCTTGCCATAAATGGCGTCTTCGCTGGACTCGACGATGGCGGCCAGGTACTGCATTGCGCCGATGGAGCGTTGGTGCAGACGGCGATCCTGGGCGGCCTCCATTTCGCGTTCCAGGGCAGGGGCCAGTCGCGAGAGATTGCCCTTCAGGATGTAGTCGTCCGCCCCCTCCTTCATCATCGTCACGGCCTGCTCTTCACCGCAAACGCCCGAGACTACGATGAACGGTATGTCGATTTTCTGCTGGCGGAATAATTTCAACGCCTCCGGCCCGCTGAATTGAGGCAGCACATAATCAGAAATAACGGCATCCCAGGACTGGTTTTTCAAGGCGGCCAAAAACTCTTCCTTCCGCTCCACGCGCTGGTGCCGGGGTGCAAAGCCGCTGCGTTGCAATTCCGCCAGCACCAGAACTGCGTCATCCGGGGAATCTTCCACCATCAAAATTTGCAAGGCTTTGCCGTTCACACAATAGTCTCTCCAGCAAGTCGCCCCAAACGCCGTCGGCTTAATCTTTCATTTTATTCGGCGCCGAAAAACTCGTCTTCCAGCATCATGCTCAGGCAGTGATAAATGGGCAGATGCGATTCCTGGATAACGTACGTTTCATCCGCTGGCACTTTTATGCACAGGTCACACAATGAATTCAGCCGGCCACCGGTTCTGCCGGACAGCCCGATGCGATGCAAGCCGCGCGCCTTGGCGGCTTCCATCGCCGCACAAACATTGCGGGCGTTGCCTGAAGTGCTGATGCCCACCAACACGTCGCCCGCCCGGCCCAGGCCCCAGACCAACTGCGCAAAAGTCATTTGCGGGTCAACGTCATTGCCAAAAGCGGTGCTGAGCGACAAAAAGCCCGTCAGCGGGATCACGGGCAGCGCCCCTTGCAATTTGAGCCCAAGTTCAGGCGGAAGATCTTTTTTCTCGCGGGCTGACAAAGGGCGTTTGCTGGTGAAGCCTTTAAGCATTTCACCCGCCCAATGTTCGCAATCAGACGCGCTGCCGCCATTGCCGCATAAGAGCAGCTTGCCGCCTTTCCGGAAACACTCGGCCATGATTGAGAAAGTTTTTTCCACATCTGGAAGCCCGTCCGCCAGTTGCGGGCAACGTTGCACAAGTTTGGTGATATGAGGGTTCATGTCATTTGAGCGCTAATCATTTGATTCACAGTACATATTCAATGGTTTCGGCCCTGACATCATACCCACAAAGCCGCCAATGGTCAAAAAAATACATGCAGTTTTCCGCGCGAAGGGCGCATCTTGAAACTGCTACCGTCCGCCACCAGCTAGTGCTGCGCTGCCGCGCGGCCTCCCTGGACGCCTCGGGCGAGGCGTCCCTACCAAAAAAAAGCTGAGGGAAGGCTATGGTAGCAGTGTTAAGATGCATCCTCGCGCGAAGTGCGCGGCTCACTTTTTGAGCTTGAAGTGGAGCAGGACGATTCGGCAGCAGGCAGCCTCTTTATCCCCAGCATCCTGCCGAAGGGCAGCTTTGGCCTCCCCCCGAACTCCGCGCTTCGGGTGGCTATAACCGTCACCCCCCGGCTGTTGGGCCAAAAGGGGGCTACAGGTGCTACATTGTTGATTATCAGGCATTTAAGATGCTACATTTGGTGCTACATGGGTGCTACATGGGTGCTACATTTTGCCTTTGCTAAGAATTGGGATACGCTTCCGCGCGAAGCAGAACGTGGCATTTAGATCGGCGGGAGGCGGACGTTTAAGATTTTAAGCGGGGCGGAAGCATCCAGCGATAGGGACGTTTCCCGCTGTCGGCGCAGAAGGCCAGAAAGACTTTGGCGGCGTTCATGACATTGTCGGGGATGGCTTCCTCGGGAATTTGGCTGGCCATGTGAAGAATTAATTGCGCATCGTTGGTTTCGCAACTGATGTCGCGGGCAGTGGCGCCGACGAGAATGAAGGCCATAAACTGTTCCTTTTTTGACATAGAGTTTTCCTTTTCCCCCATAGTGCGTGTGCCGGTTGGACATTGGCCGTCCATGTGAATAAGTTTTTTTGACGGTGCGTCCACGGAGAGGAGAGTTTCCGGGGTGCAACAGGCGGCATCTTCGAAGAGGTAGGATTTGCCAGTGACGAGGAGGTCTTTAGAGCGGTTTAAGAAATACTGTAGCCATTCGGCAACAAGGACGGGAGGAGCGGTCTTTTTGGGTTTTAGCTTCGTTTCGGCTCAGTCACAGCTTCCTGTTTCATTTTGAAACTGCTCAC
>Ga0182030_10017553_pt1 | contig 13797 bp, 13 predicted proteins | sample 812S3MmetaG_FD_121299 | JGI IMG/M metagenome (GOLD analysis project Ga0182030, IMG submission 121299) | Permafrost microbial communities from Stordalen Mire, Sweden - 812S3M metaG (Illumina Assembly) | ecosystem: Environmental > Terrestrial > Soil > Wetlands > Permafrost | place: Sweden... | reverse complement strand
TGGATATGGCGTAGGCGACGACATGGACGACCTGCTTGCAAAATATGACCGCACCTAACTGATCCTCGCGGCCGGTTCACGCCTGCACAGACATGCTACGCAGCCTTGCCGAAAACTCACAGTACAATACGGACCTACGAAGAAGCCCGGTTGATTGCGAGCTATGAGAGGGACCCGATGTTCCTGAGGTTTTGCATCATCGATTCAGCGATGCGCTTCCTCTTCTACGCCTACCATTTGACAACTAAGAAGAAGCCGCCCCGCCGAGCACGTTAAACAGGAGGTACAGGCGAAAGATGGTCAGTGCTTCTGCAGGGCCGACGCATATCAAATTCCCAGTAATTTGAGCAAGTAGGGATGGTTCCATGCGGCCTTGAGTCATTTTCCCTTGATGCCGCGTTTGAAAGTAGTTTCCTGTTTGAGCAGATTCAGCGCTATGCGGTTGAGTAGCGAGAAGTTTTGCGCCGCATGGCCTGCTCGCTTTCGGTCCAGGTATTCGCTAAAGGGTGAGGAGATCCCCCGGCTCTGCCGGGGGATCTCCCTTACACTTTAGCAGCATCCGCATGTCTGTCCCTGCCTAGCGGATCTACCCTCTTTAATTAGGATGGGAATTGCCACCAGCGCAGTGACGGCATCGAACCATGCGATATGGAAAAATGCTTCCATGGCGAGCATCACCAGTGCGATCAGTGCAAGATAGGCACAAGTCGCCGACTGCGCGACGTCGGCGGCTCATGCTGTGCTTCCGCTGGCTTAATGAAAAGGCCCTTGAAGCAGTTCGAAAGTACAAGTTCAAACCGGCGATGCTGGACGGCAAGATGCCTTTTCCTGTGGCAATTACCGTCGAGGTCAGCTTGCCGTCGATCAGTGTTCGCCAATCGAAATGGAATTCGATGTTTCCGTAAAGGGAGCAGCTTCGGCCGCACCACACTTCGGGAAAAAGCGAGAACAACCTTTTGCCGTCACAGTTGTTCCGCATCCCTGAATCTGGTCAAAAGATTTTCCACGGTTCCGATCACACTCTTTGGATCAGGCTTGCGTTCTATCAACGGAAAGCCTTCTGTTACCCATTTCCTTTCTATGGCATCGTATTCATCCTCTAAGGCAACCTGATCGTAAATCATTTCCTGGTCCATGTTGAGCGCATCGCGCAGTGCCTTAACATAAGCCGTGACCCGAGGATGATAGTAGCCATCAACTAGTTCATAGTAATCGCGAGATGCATAGTCCCGAATGACTCCTGCCCATAATGTTAAGATATCGCGCACTCGTTGGTCGACGTCGGATGGCGCACCAGGCACACGTCGCGCTTTGCGGAGGAACGGGCTCAACCAATAGTAATCATCATGGCTCAGAATCTCCGTGATGTAGTCCATAATCTGCTTGAGTAGTTCGGCTTCTCGCTCGAACATCTCCTTGTCCAATGCCGCTTGTGCAGCCTGCAATCGTATCACGTGCGCATTGAACAGCTCAGCCAGATACTGGCGCCCGATGTCGTTCAGGTCGTGAAGATAAAGAGAGTTGTCACTCAGCTCCCCTTTCATCTGAAGGGCGTATTCCAACGCCTTCCGCAGGTGGGGGACGAACTTGATACGATTGGCGCATTGTAGGTTGAAAATTGACGAATCAGAACCGAGACGATGCCAATAACCAGGCAATGTGAGATCGTCGCTGCTGTAGACGCTGGCAAGGAGTTGCTCAAATACACTTGTCATGACTGGTATAGCGCTCTCGCCGTATCGCTCGCGCACGAAATCGCGTGTGTATGCCTTCAGGTCAACCTCTTTCGAGTTCCAGCCCAACTTCATCATGAATTCGAAGTAGAAGTAATTGTGATGGAAGACCTCTTCGGTGGGCGCGAAGCCAACGCATCGTTTGGCGAGCGGATCCTCCGTAATCTCGTGAACCCGCTTTTCCAGTAATGGCATGTTGCCGTGGAGAGTAGTGGTACCGCCGAAGGAGTGGATGACGCCGAAATACCATGGCAAACCATAGAAATAGTCCGTGGCCTTGTATTCAGGCTTCACGTCCCCCCACTGGTCAAGAACGCGGATTCGATCGGCAGGGAGACGCTTCAGGTGATCGTTGATGAGCTGGGGTGTCCAAACATGAGGGTTACTGAGATAGGTCCAGGCCGAGAGTATCCCCACTCCTCTAGGATCAATTTCATTCATGATTCTGAAATTTGCTCCCGTGATCTCCCTGCGCACATCCTGCTGAAGCTCGATCGGGCCCTCTACATCACACTCAAGATAATTCTCTAACCAATACAGATGGTCCGTGCCGTAGAGCGAGATGTACTCCTCCAGAAAAACCTTGCCCACATCATGGTACTGGGTGCTCATGGGATGCAGGTATTTCTGTTTGGGCAGATGGGCCCAGGAATTCTCAAAGGTTCGGGCGTTAGGGTAGGAAGCAACATATTCAGGCGGTACGATGCCGGGCACGGCAGGCGCCAGGGTGCGCATGCCGCGTGCACGTGCATACTCAATTATCCTTTTGGTCAATTCACTTTGCCCGTCTCGCCAACCTTTGGGCGACGGTCCACGGATTCCATACTTTATCGGCGCAAAGATTCCGTACGGCGGTCCCGAGTAAGAAGCGTCATCTACTTTCACGCCAAGCCGCTTCCAGGTCTTTTCCCACGCTACATCCTCACCCGGTGTACACCAGAGACTCAAAATGTTAAATCTGACTTTGATCGTCCAATCAATGTAAGCTTTCCAATCATCCCAATCCCACCAGGGAACGGAGTACCAGTAGAGCGTAAGGTTCATGCACATTCGCTCGTTGAAATGAGGCTGCGCTGAGATGTTTACGCCTTCCACTGGAACAGTGTCATTGCGTGGTATGTGGTCGCCGTCCCAATAGAATCCGAAGCCGCACTCTTTCTCCAAATAGTGGTAGACGGCGTAGAGGGTGGCTATCCCCGTAGCACCCAAGAACGCTACTTGGGGTGCCCAACCGGCCGCAATGGAACGTACGAGATAGGCCTCTGAGTGTTCTGTCGCGGGATCTTCGATTTTCCCGGCGGCAAGCAATTCTTCTACGAGCGGCGTTCGCCCGACGAGGAACTGTGTGGCTGCAGGGTCGACCTGCGCGTGCGAGGCACCTTCCACCAATTTGGGGGTGACTCCCGCCATGCGGCTGAGAAAGCTCCGCAACTCCTGCGCGGCTGCGGTCTCCGCATTATCCCGTGAGTTATAGAGAATGACGATGCCGGACACTTTGGCCCGCCGCTTGGGAGAAGGAAGTGTTTCAGCCGGCGTTGGCCCGGCACCCCAAGCTGAAAGACCATATTGAAGCCCATTTGGGAGCACATTTGGAAGCATAGATGAAAGGCTTCCAGTCAAGAAAGATCGCCTGCGCATTAGATCACCTCAGTTTTCAATCAACAGAAAGTTACATCGTTGATACAGAGTTATTTGACCTTGTCCCGCGCTATGAGAAAGCGCTCCTTGAACCCTTGATCTGGACACTGACGAGACCCGCCCACGGTGGGTCTCGTCAGTGTCCAGATCGTGATTACGCTGGGCCTGCTACCCTAGTAAACGAGTCTCAGAGCCACTTGAGCAATTCGGGGAGGTTGAGCTGAGGTGTAGATGCCAAAGGAACCTGGTGCAGATGCGTCAGCCCCGACACCACCTGTCGTTCCAAACTGAGTATGGTTCAGCGCATTGTAGAGCTCACCGCGTAATTCAACGTAGCGCTTTTCCATGAACGGGAATGACCGCATCAGCGAGAAGTCGACATTGTCCTGCCCAGCGTAGCGCATCATATTTCTGCCGGAGCTCCCGAAAGTGCCGAGCGAAGATTGCGCAAAGCAACTCGTGTCAAACCAGTTTGTACGATTGCGCGCTCCTTGCGCCTTCGATGAAGTACAGAGTAAATCAGCGCGCTCGTTACCCGCGCCGGTGCCTGAGCGATCTCCATCCTGAGAGACCGTGAAAGGGAACCCGGTCTGCGCCTGCCATATCCCGGATACGCGCCAGTCACGGACTACTCTGCTAAGAATTCCAGACTGCTCGCCAAGGATCGTCTTGCCTGGTCCGAACGGGAGGCTCCAGACACCACTGAGCGTGAAGCGGTGTCTGATATCAAAGTCAGAGTTTCCATAGTCACCTCTCGGGTTGGTCGTATCCTGAAGCTCATACTCGCCACCGCTGCCCATGCCTTCTCCAGGGCTGGTATCCAGCGAATGACCGTAAGTATATCCACTGATAAAGGTGAGGCCGTGCGAGAAGTTCCGTGTCAGCTTCACTTGCAGAGAGTGATAAACTGAATTGGCAAAGCTGTCGGCAGCGAGAAACCCCCCAAAATTCTGGAACGGTCTGTAGTACGCCACATTGTTCGTACCATTGAGCCCACCCTGATTGATCGTGCGCAGACCATCGAGATGGGTACCCTTGTTCCCCACATATTCGACGTCTAGCCCGAGCGACGACGTCAGCTCGCGTTGGATTCCCAGGCTCCATTGCTGCACGTAGGCCTGCTTGAAGGTCGACGTAAACTCCAGGCCGCCGGGCAGCCCGCCTGCCAGCGGATTCACGGCGAACGGATCAGAGAGTTGCACATCTACCCCTATGGAAGGATCGGCCACATAGTCCCGCGTCACCACAAACGGCGGATTCAGTGCCCCCAGAAACTGTGAGTTGAAGATTGCGATGTTCCCGAACATGCCGTAACCTCCGCGCAGCACTGTCTTCCCTTTGCCCCCGAGGTCGTAGGCAAAGCCGAGACGAGGGAGAAAGCGAAGATACGGCGTGTCGTATAGAGCGCGGTTCGCGCGGCCGGAGAAGCCATTTAAAGGACTACCGGCGACTACAATAACCCCGGAACCTTGTGGAACAAAGGTGCTGATCCGGTTCCCCTTGTCCACAAACGCTGGGCTGAGCTCATACCGGAGGCCTGCATTGATCGTGAGGCGAGGGCTGAAACGGAGGTCGTCACCCACATAGACACTCATAAGAACACTTCGCGCGTCCTCGCGCCCACGGCCAGTGTCCAGCACAGCTTGCTCGAGATCACCCAGTTCAAAGTCCGGCAGTCCCGTCGCCGCGCTTGTATACAAGTTGGTGGCAATGAACTGCCCTCGCTGCGTACCAGAAACAGAGACATTATTCAACTGCAGCGGCCAAATTGTAGCGCCGAGCCGTAGCGTGTGCCGTCCCGCCGTGTGCAGGAAGTTGGGAATGAATTGCTCAGAATTCTCCCGACGGCCCTCTGGGCTATAGCCAGAGTCGCCAACCGGTGTGTAACCCTGAATTGCCGCGGATGGAATACCATCAACTGAAGGATCATCAGAAAGATTTAGGCCTGTAATCCCGAAGGAGGCCACTGTTTGCTTACCCACCTGCTGGGAGATATTGAGTGCATTTTCCCGGTTGTAGCCAATGTGCATATCTAGAATGGTGTTTGGACTAAGTGTATAGGTCATTCCGAGCGCAACATTTTGTACCGCCATGTCGTTGTTTAAGCCGAAAAGCGGAAGATTGCCTGGCTGATACAGATTCGTACTATCGATGCTGTAGCGCCCGAATGTCCGCCACTTGGGCGAAACCGCATGATCGATGCGACCAACTTCCTGGTATTCCGTGGTGGTCTGCTGCATCGAATTCAGATAGTTGTAGCCTTGACCACTTGCATTTGGAGCCGGAAAGAATTTCAGGAACTGACTCGCAATGGACGAAATGCGGTTTGGTGGAATCACATTGCCGGGGAATTGTAGGCCGGTGGTTGGATCAATCACCGCCGTCGAACTATTGCTAAAATCCCCGGAAGCTTCCTTTGCGGTCGGTACGATACTGGTCGTAGATGCCCCCGCGCTGAGGTTGAGCCTCTCATACGATCCAAAGAAAAATGTCTTATCTTTGCGGATCGGAAAGCCTGTAGTGCCTCCGAACTGATTCTGTTCGTATGACGGTTTAGTCGCGGCAAAGTAGTTGCGCGCATTCAGTGCATCGTTCCGGAAGAACTCGAAGGCCTCACCATGTAGCTCGTTGGTACCGGATTTCGTGATGATGTTCACTACTAGACCGGAGACCACGCCATACTCCGGATCGTAGGGTGACTCCAGCACCTTAAACTGATCAATGGAAGCGACCGAAGGACGAAGACTCGTGTTCTTGAAGCGAAAACCGAAGGAATCCACGCCGTCGATCACAAATGTATTATTTGTTGCACGGTTTCCTGCGCCCTGTACACCGACATTTCTCGGGCCACCGCCTCTTGCCTCTGTCTGTCCGCCGGCCGCAGTACTCACCCCCGGAAGCACGAGCGCCAGGTCGAGGAACTGGCGCCCGTCCAGCGGGAGTTCATGAGTGTTAACGCTATCGATTAGTGCGCCGACGTTGGCCTGCGTCGGATCGATCACCGGGTTATCCGCTTCCACGGTAATGCTCTCGGCGGTCGCGCCGAGCTCAAGATTCACGTTTAACTCTGGCCGATCTTCAACATTGAGAACAAGATCGCGCTGAGAATATTGCTTGAACCCCGACTGCGAGACGTTCAGCGAGTAGCGCCCGGGAGGAATCTGGAGAAGGGTGAACCGGCCCCCTTCGTCCGAAACCGTTTCGAACTTTTGCGCTGTCTCATTGCCCACCAATTCCACGTTCGCATGGGAAACCACGTTGCCTTTTGGGTCGACAACCGTTCCGAATACGCTGGCGGTATTGCGTTGCGCCATGGAAGAGAGGCAACAGCAACTCACCCCAACGGAGATAAGAATGACACCCACGATTTGCGATCCTAGCTTCCTCATTTGAAAACCTCCAACATTAAGGCTGTCTTACGTTGCGTAATGGATAGGAGCTATAGCAACCCATCAGAACAGTGAAAAGATTGACCCTAGCCACCTCGGTCCTCGTCTTCCGATTAACGATCTCAAAATGTGCTATATAGCGGTCATGGCGAGAAATTTACTACGGCCCATTTTATTTGTCAAATGATTTTTTCGTGCAGCAGTCACAGGTGAATACAATTTGCTCGTGATTGCGGCGGCTTATGGGGCCTGAATGTACATTCTCGCCCTCCACTTGTCACCACACCCGCCCATAAACACTGGAGGTTTGACCAGAGCGCCCGGACAATCACGGCTATTCAATCGGTGACGCCGACATTGCGCATGAGTTTCCCTAATTCATGAGAGCCATTTAGAACTGATGTTTTTTCGCACATGTTTTGACATTCCAACCACTGGTCTGCTATATAGCGAGTGATGTCGAAAACCTGGAGAGAGGATACCTTTGGGAATTGCATATTGCACCGTGGCTATGGCTTGCTTTACTGCGCTCTACATCCTCGTCGCGCACAGCCAGAAGAAGCAGGCTGATCCACATGGACTGACGCTCCTCGTGTTTGTCACTGGATTCGTCGTCAGCGCGATCAGCTCTCTGCCCTTCTCTACAGCCTTGTACCCGAGCCGACTCATAACCATAGGAATATTAATGGGCGTGTCGGCAGGAATTGGACTATTCGGAGTTACGCTTTCTGCGCGCGCGGGCGCACCGGCAAGCGTTATCAATACAGTCGCAAGTTTGTCGCTTGCCATACCGATCTTCCTTGCGCTTCTCCTCTACCACCAAGTCCCGAAGGGCGCTCAGTCGATCGGCTTGCTGTTTTCGGTGCTTGCAATCCTGCTACTACAGGGAGTATCTGGATCTGACTCGCCTGCTTCTCCGGCTGCATCCAAATCTAGCCTTTTGTGCCGTGTCGTAGGCACCATTTACATGGCCCTAATATTTCTGGGCAACGGAACCGCTCAGTTTCTTCAGGCGAGATTGCATCACGTAGGGCTCGGCGGTTTGCAGTCGTCCGCTCTGACGATGATGTACCTGGCAGGAGCACTCTGCTCTGTTGTCGCACTTTTCTTGTTCAGCGGCAGAGTCAATCCTGGCGCACTGCGGTATGGCTGCATGGTTGGCTTGGCCTCGTATTCTGGCAACTTTACCACTCTTCATGCCCTCGCAACCATGCCCGCGAATGTCGTATTTCCACTCGTGATCTGCGGACCGATCGTTGTTACGGTGCTCTATACACGCTTTATCGAAGGCTTTCGGCTGAGCCGGCGGCAATCCTGGGGCCTTGCCTGCGGCACAGTTGCGGTCCTGATGCTTACGGTTGAATAGGAGAAACATGAGATTCTCGGCAGGCATCGACCTCGGGGGTACTTTCACTAAACTCGCTCTCATCGATACCGACGGAAACTTACTTGACCGCGAAAAGACGCCATCGCTGATAGGATCGTCTCCACGAGACTTGCTGGGGCAGGTCCGGCCCGCGCTTGAAGCGATGTGCGCTCGCACACATCTTCCGTATCCCCCCACTGAGGGATGTGGAGTGGGAGTGCCAGGTGTGGTTGACTACGAGTCCGGGACCGTTAGACTCAGCGGTGCGTTCGGCTGGACTGGACTACCACTGCGAGATATTGCAGAAGCTGTACTCGACTGTCCAGTTGCCGTGGATACAGATGTCAATGCCGGCCTGCTCGCAGACCTTTACTTCGGGCAAGCCACCACCGCTTCTGAAATGATCTACGTCTCATGGGGCACAGGCGTTGGAGCTGGCCTGACAGTCGCACGAAATGTCTATCACAGCCGCAATGGAGCAATGGGCAACTTTGGTCACACCCTCGCAGTACCCAACAGTATCCGGCGTTGTTACTGCGGAATCTCTGGTTGCCTCGAAATCGAGATTGGCGCCCGCAGTTTGGTGCAAAAGGCACAGATTCAAATGCTTCGGGGAAAAGACACGCTCATGTCAAATGAGAATGAGATCACGCCGGAGCGTATTGCGGAAGCCGCTCGGGCAGGAGACTCTCTGGCACACGAGATTCTGCGTGAAGCCGTCACGCTACTTGCACACACCCTCGCCGCTTCTCTCGCCATGCTAAATCCAGACACGGTTATATTTGCGGGCGGAGTAAGTGCCTGCTTACCCATAGTGCGCCACGTTTTCGATCTGGAACTCGCTCGCAGTGTCCCCGCTTTCACGCTTGCCAACACAACAATTCGGTACTCGGCCTTCGGCGAATCTGCCGGAGTTGTTGGAGCCGCTAAACTCGCTACACTTCGGAGATCCGAATGATTGCAAAGACACATCCTGTGAGCCGCTATCAGCAAGTTCTGAATGAAGTTTTCGGGCGTATTGCCGAAACCCAATTGCAGGCGCTTACTACTGCTGGCACTTGGGTCGCCGACAGAATTGCCTCCGGAAATCTGATATACACTCTTGGCAGTGGGCACTCCTTGCTGATTGCAGCGGAGTTATACTACCGCGCCGGCGGTCTCGCCAATTTTGACGTTATTCATGACAAGACTTTCGGGCGCGCCGAGAGACTCCCTGGATACGCCAAGGTTCTCCTCGAAAGCTATCCTATTTCTGCCGACGACCTGCTGATCTTGGTTTCGAATTCCGGTCGCAACGAACTAACGGTTGAAATGGCGCTCGAAGCTAAAACGCTCGGCATCCGAACTATTGCAATTACATCTCTCACACACTCGCTTTCTGCTTCTCCCCGAACCGCCAGTGGTCTGCGGCTCTGTGAAGTAGCTGATTTGGTGATCGATAATTGTGGTGTTCCAGGCGATGCGTCTTTGGAAATATCCTCGACGCATGGGCCTGTTTCGGTTGGCCCTACATCGACCGCAGCAGGAATTTTCATTGCGAACTCCATCGTTTCAATTGCAGTGCAGGAACTGATCGATAAGGGCTTCGACCCTCCCGTCTTCGCTAGCGCGAACATAGACATTGGTGATACAAAAAATAGGGCTCTCCTCCAATTCTTGCGGGAGCGGGTGAGGGGCTTATAGGCAGTCTTTACTGATCGGCATGAAACGAATGCGTTTTTTGAGTTTTGCATTGTGTCTAACTGGGTAAGGATACAGCGGACGGCAGGAAGCTAACGGCAGCGGTACTGAACGACCGGCGTCGGCGCGCGGTGAAGATGCGTCTTGGCGGCGTAACAATCGGCGCGACCGCCAGGCTATGTGAGATCGGCGAACGCACCGTGTGGGCAGCAGCCAGATCCTATGAGATCGGAGGTTGGGCGGCGGTATCGGTTCGGCATGGGCATCGCCCCAAGGGAACCGGCAGAGCGTTAACGCCGGAGCAAGAGCGAGCGGAGATTCACTGGGGCAATGAAGCCGGGCTGCGTTCGGACGACGTTCGCGGGCGCAGCTATGCGCCAAAAGGGGAGGCTCCCGTGCTGCAGAGCAAAAGCAATCGCTCCAGTCTGAGTGGGATTTCGACGGTAACCAACAGGGGACAGATACGGTGGAGAATCTTCTCCGGTGCCCTCGACGCCAGCATCCTAATCGACCTTCTCAAACGCCTGACCCGCAATGGACCGAAGAAGATCTTTCTCATTTTCGACAATTTGAGAGTGCATCACGCCAAAGTCGTCCAGCAATGGGTCAGGGGAAACACAGAAATGATCGAGGTCTTATATGTTCCCAGTTACTCGCCCGAACTCAATTCATGCGTACTGCTCAACGCCGACCTGAAGCAGCGCGTTACGGCGGCCATTCCATCAAAGACCAAGGTTCAACCCGTAAAGACTACTTCGAAAGCCCTGCGCAGCATCCAGAAACAGCCAACAAGGGTGGAACGCTACCTCCATTACTCGGACGTAACATATGCGGCCTAGTCGTAGTCCTTTCGTGCAGTCGTCTGAGAATATCTTGACACGTAGGAAGAGTGCAAAGATGAAATCGGGAAAACAGATCCCAGCTTATCGGAACATTGGCGAACTATTGGCGCGCCGCATCAAATCTGGCGAGCTGCGTCACGGCGATGCGGTTCCTTCTGAACGTGCCCTTGCCGGAGAGTTTGGTGTAAGTTTGATGACCGCAAGGCATGCGCTGCAAGTATTGACCACGGAAGGACTCCTGAGCCGCCGTCCCAACGTAGGCACATTTGTAGCTCCCGCTAAAATTCACTTCAATAAACTGGCGAGTTTTACCGAAGAGATGTTAGCTAGGGGGTATACGCCCGAGTCTCGTGTCCTGAGCACAACACTCACATCACAGAATGACGAGGTGTGCTCAAGGCTCTGCCTGGTCGTCGGTAGTGAGCTCATTCGATTACAAAGACTGCGCTTAACCGGAAGAGAGCCATTCTCCATTGAGACATGCTATTTATCGGCTCAGCGCTTTGATGGCATCCTCGCGCAGGATTTCGGACTAAAATCTCTATTCTCGATAGTGAGTGAAGTTTACGGAGTCACAATCAGCTATGCTGACGAAGAGATCGATGCCACATCCGCCGATCCTAAGACGGCTCAACTACTGGAAGTACATCCGGGATCGCCGATTTTGCGAATACGCCAGCTACTCTATGGCAGCGCTATCCCGATCATTTACTCTACCGCACTCTATCGTTCTGATCGCCACTCGTTGCTGGTTAGGCGTTTTCGCTAACGCGCAACGTTCTTGCGGCTCTGAGCGCGATCGCTTCGGTTGGCAGAGTCTGGACGATTTCGACTATTATCTTCCTGCACTTGTTTGCTCCATTAGAGCATTTTTAAAGTTCCTGTAATGCTGGCATGGCGTGTCTGAACAGGGCCGACGCATATCAAATTCCCAGTAATTTGAGCAAGTAGGGATGGTTCCATGCGGCCTTGAGTCGTTTTCCCTTGATGCCGCGTTTGAAAGTAGTTTCCTGTTTGAGCAGATTCAGCGCTATGCGGTTGAGTAGCGAGAAGTTTTGCGCCGCATGGCCTGCTCGCTTTCGGTCCAGGTCTTCGCTAAAGCCCACGTCGAGCAGCCAGTGCAGCTTGTTTTCGATGCCCCAGTGCTGGCGGATGACCCGGTTCAGCCGTGCTGCATCGGGCCTGAGGCTGGTGATGTAGTAGCGGGTTTCGCGCTCGGTCTTGCCCGTCGCCTTGTGGTAACGCTCGCTCTCGATGCGTACCAGTCCCTGTAGCGACGCCCACTCCGCTGCCTTCTCGACTATGCTCAGATCGGCGATCACCGAGCAACGGCGTTGCTCGACCCGCCAGACTGCGCGCACGAGGCTCCGAGCGCGCAAATAACTCCGCAATCAGTCCATGCGCCCGCAACAACTCACGCTTCCATCCAGATAGTCGCTTCTCCATAGCAAAGAACGGAGAACCACAAACCAGAGCGAATCCAGCTTATCACTTATCTACAACTGTAGTACTAGGTCAAGATCGAATCGCGAGTCCCTGTGCCAAAGAATCCGAACAGCACAGGGACTCGCGAACCATTTAATCTTTTACTGGTAGATTTGGTTGCGGCGCATATTTGGATATGTCTATCCCAGTTTGTCTTGCCAAACTTGCAGAATCAAAAATAACACGTTGTTCTGCGATTAGTCCCTCAGAGTCAAAACGAAAGAAGATGGCAAAGGGTAGCTTATAAGACCTATTATTAGGCTCAATCACCACTCCATTTTGCAAAAGCAGTGGATGAGTCAAAGTTCCAGTTTCAAGAACTTCGCACATTACCTTATCGCCATCGGCCATTATGCTGATAACTTCCTCTTTGATATTGGGACAAGCATTGACAAAAGCCGTGAATCCTTTCGCCATATAGTCTCTATTCACAGGTTGATCCTGGGTGAGAGAACTTCGATGAACAAAATCCAGGGCAAGAAAGGAAACGAATTTCTCTAAATTACGCTCCCGGTAGCAGCCCAAGTACTGTTTGATTGTTTCAATGTTATTTTCCATGATTACGCTCCTGGTAGATCCGGTTTCGACGTGAGTGCGCGGCGAACTCTGACGCCACGGTTGGGGTAGGTGCATCCTGTTAGCCTCGCGAAGCTGCTCAATTACGATGGGGCGGTCCCGCTAGCGCCAACTTATATGCCATGAGGCCCCGCCACCAGCAATCGCGACGTAGGCTGTCATCAGAGCTTCTCCTCGAAAAGGTGTGATGGGACGGCGACCGCGTGCGGAGGAAAATCGGCTATCCGCGCCATCCGTTCGAATGCGATACCCAAGATTTGCCTCAGGCTCATGGGCGGATCAGCCCGGAGCCACTGTTCGAGGCTAACTTGCACTGTCGCGCCAACAGCCGCCGCGACCAATTGCGAATAAAAACCCGCAAGATCGGCAGATATGCGGTCGGCGATCACTACTGCGATCTCTCGTTCTATGACTCGGCTTTCCCGCAGGAGCTGCGCTTGAACCGCCGGCTCGGCAAGCATGACCTTGACTCCAGCCGCCCATCGCTCGTCTGGTGGCGCGTCTTCCAATTCTCCGCAGAACTGCGCGATGACGGACGCCCTGATAGCTTCCCAAATTGGCTCAGCTCGGGGCCGCGCCCTCAATGCGCGGACGATCGCATGCATCCGGTCGCTATGGCGGGCCACGATCGCTTCGGCCTTGCTCGAGAAATAGTTGTTGAACGTGCGCGGAGATACGTCGGTAGCGGCGGCGATATCCTCGACGAGGACGTTGTTCAGGCCGCGCTCGACAGCGAGGCGGACAGCCGCCCAGCTCAGGGCATCTCGCATCTCGCTCTTCTTGCGCTCCCGCAGCCCGATGCCCGGTTTGTCTTTGTCCACGGTCCGATTAGATCATAAAAGTGCGCGTCACGCAAGTTTGCTTGTCGCGCATTTATGACGAAAATGCATCTGGCCTCATCGAATCGCGAGCCCGTGTGCTGAAGAATCCCGAACAGCATAGGGGCTCACGAACGTATCGGCCCGGACTAGAGCATTTTCACTATTTCTGTAGAGTTCCAAAGCGAAGTCGGAACCAAGCTTGAGTGTTGTCTGAAGAGATTTGAGGTAAAAGTTCTGTGATGGCTTTGTCGAGCGCCTCCTTGGTTC
>Ga0182030_10017552_pt1 | contig 13797 bp, 14 predicted proteins | sample 812S3MmetaG_FD_121299 | JGI IMG/M metagenome (GOLD analysis project Ga0182030, IMG submission 121299) | Permafrost microbial communities from Stordalen Mire, Sweden - 812S3M metaG (Illumina Assembly) | ecosystem: Environmental > Terrestrial > Soil > Wetlands > Permafrost | place: Sweden... | reverse complement strand
GGTAATGCCAATGCCCAGCTGTTTGAAGGGGGCACATGCATCATGACCCCGACGGACAAAACCAACCGTTTGGCCCGGGAAAAGATCAAACAATTCTGGACGCAATTAGGCTCTTCGGTCAAATTGATGACGCCCCAGGAGCATGACGATGTTTTGGCCTATATCAGCCATCTGCCGCATTTGATGGCCTTTGCTTTGATCAAGTCCCTGCCGGATAATTATTTGGAACACGCCACCCAAGGGCTCAAGGACACCACCCGGATCGCGGCTTCAGATCCTCAGGTCTGGCGCGACATTGCACTAACTAATCATAAGCCTGTCCTTAAAGCACTTGATGAGGCTGTAAAAGTTTTGGCCACGATACGCAAAGGCATTGTGGCCCGCGACCAGGAAGCTTTGACGGAAATATTTAAAGCCGCCCATGACAAACGTGAACGGCTGGGATAATTTTGATGCCAACACAACATTTGGGTCCTCATACCGGACACTCATCGTTATTCGTCATTACATTAGACGGTCCCGCGGGTGCCGGCAAGAGCACGGTAGCTAAAGCCTTGGCCAAGAAATTAGGGGTCACCTATCTAGATACCGGGGCGATGTACCGTGCTTTGACGTTAAAAGCCCTGCGTTTAAAAATGGACCTTTCCGACCAAGAGGCGTTGACCATCCTGGCCCATAATACCAAGATCTCCTTTAAAGAAATGCCCGACGGCTCCCTGAACATCACCCTGGACGGTGAAGATGTAGCGGTGGCGATCCGCAGCCCGGAGGTGACAAACAATACTTTTTATGCCGCCAGAACACCGGGGGTGAGAACTCTCATGGTGGCCTGGCAAAGGGCCATTGGCGAGAGCCATTCCATTGTGACCGACGGACGCGACCAGGGCACGGTGGTTTTCAGGGATGCGCGGTATAAATTTTATTTAGATGCCGATGTCCAAGAACGCGTGCATCGCCGTTATAAAGAATTGGCCGCCGCAGGTAAAACTATTGACCTGGATAAATTAAGCATTGAAATGAAAGAACGTGACCAAAAAGATTTTACCCGTACTGTGGGACCTTTAAAAAAAGCCCCGGACGCCATTACCATTGATTCCACCGGGCTGACAGTTGAGCAGGTGGTGGATAAAATCATGAAATTGATCTCTTTATGAGCAGGCACTCCAATATCCGGAATTTTTCCATCATCGCGCATATCGACCACGGCAAATCCACCCTGGCCGACAGGTTTTTATTGTTTGCCGGGGCCATCGACGAGCGCAAGTTCCATAACCAGATGCTCGATGACATGGACCTGGAGCGCGAGCGCGGGATCACCATTAAAGCCTCAGCCGTGCGCCTGGATTATAAGGCGCAGGATGGACAAAAGTATATTTTCAATCTGATCGATACTCCGGGCCACGTTGATTTTTCTTATGAAGTTGAAAAGTCCCTGCGCGCCTGCGAAGGGGCCTTGCTGTTGATCGATGTCACGCAAGGTGTAGAGTCGCAGACAATCGCCAATTATTACCTGGCCATTGATAATAATCTGGAAATTCTGCCGGTGATCAACAAGATCGACATTGCCAACGCGGATATCGACGAGGCGAAACGCCAGTTTACGGAGATCCTCAAATTCAAATTAGAAGACATCCAATTAGTCTCTGCCAAGGAAGGCTTGAACATCGGTGAGCTCTTTGAAAAAATCGTGAAGTTCATCCCGCCGCCCGAAGGGGACCCCCAAGCGCCATTGAAAGCCCTGGTTTTTGACATGAAATATGACATTTATAAAGGGATCATCATTTATGTGCGTTTGTTTGAAGGGGCGATCAAGCCCGGTACACGCATCCGTTTTATGAACGTGGGAAAAGATTTTGACGTGCAGGAAGTGGGTATTTTCGCCCCCGGCATTCAGCCGGTCAAAGGGCTTTCTGCCGGAGAGGTCGGGTATATCACCTGCAATTTGCATGACCCTAAAGAAGTCCGGGTAGGGGACACCATGACGGAATTGGCCCACCCAACCGCCCAACCTTTAGAAGGTTATCGCCAATTAAAGCCGTTGGTTTTCTGCGGGGTTTATCCGGTCAATGCCGGAGATTACGCACCCCTACGTGAAGCCATTGATAAATTACGTTTGTCCGATCCCAGCTTTGTTTATGAGCATGAGACTTCCCAGTCCTTTGGATATGGATTTCGTTGCGGGTTCCTGGGACTATTGCACATGGAGATCGTGCAGGAGCGCCTCGAGCGCGAATATGACCTGAATTTGATCTTAACCACCCCGAACGTCGGATATAAGATCATCAAGCGGGACGGCTCGGTGATGGACTTGGAAAACCCGTCGGATCTGCCCAACGGTTCTGATATTGCCCGCATTGAAGAGCCTGTTTTAGCCGTGTCCATTTTTACGCCGGTCACTTATATGGACGGGGTCATGGAGTTAGCCAAGCGCAAACGCGGGTTATTCCAAAAGAGCGAATTTATCGGGGACCGCATGAAGATCCATTTTGATATTCCGCTCTCCGAAGTGATCGTGGATTTCAATGACCTGATCAAGTCTGCCACCCGCGGTTACGGGTCTATTGATTATGAATTCAAGGATTACGCGCCGGCCCAGATCACTCGCCTTGATATTTTGATCAATGATGAGGTATGTGACGCTTTCTCGTGCATGGTGCATAAGGACCGCGCTTATGATAAAGGCCTGGGGCTGGTCACCAAACTCAAAGAACTGATCCCCCAGCAATTGTTTGAAGTGCGCATCCAGGCCCAGTCCGACGGCAGGATCATCTCTTCGGCCCGGGTCAAGGCGGCAGGCAAGAATGTCACGGCCAAATGTTACGGCGGGGACATCAGCCGCAAGCGTAAATTATGGGAGAAGCAAAAAGAAGGTAAAAAGAAACTTAAAACAATCGGCCGCGTGGAAGTCCCGCAGGAAGCGTTCCTGGCGGCGCTAAAGATTTAGCGTCAAAAGGCCCAATTGCGAGCAACTGCGAGTGTCCGGCATGAGGACCTTCGACGTCGTAAAGTTTCGTCAAAAGGCCCAATTGCTTCGATGTCGTAAAGTTTCGTCATTGCGAGGAGCGTCTTTAGCGACGCGGCAATCTCGGAAAGAACTACTAATTTTGTTGAGATTGCTTCGCTTCGCTCGCAATGACGTAAACAGAAAGTTGAGTTATGTTAAACAACCAAAATAAGAAACCAAAATCAGCCCTTCGCGAATGGGTTGAATCCATTTTGATCGCCCTGGTTTTGGCCGTATTGATCCGCAGTTATTTTATTCAACCTTTTAAGATCCCCAGCGGTTCCATGCGCATGACCTTGATCGAAGGGGACCATCTCTTTGTTGACAAATGGACCTACGGCCCGCAGGTTTTGCCGCCCATGTTCTGGGACATCGGGTTTCAGGAAGGGGCGCCGCCAATTGTGTCGCTCAGATGGCCGGATGCTTTGTTGCCTTTGACCAAGATGCGCCTGCCCGGTATCAGCAAACCTCATCGGGGTGACATCATTGTTTTTGTATATCCGGTTGACCCGACCAAGGATTTTATCAAGAGGCTCATCGCGGTGGGCGGCGAAACAGTGCAAATTAAAGACGGCGCCATTTATATCAATGGTAGGGAAGTCACAGACCCCCGCATTAAACGCACTTACTACTACAATCGCGGTGATTATGGCGCTGAAGGTCAAGTAGTGAATGTGCCGCCCGGATATGTTTTTGTGATGGGCGACAATAGCGCCTCGAGCTATGACAGCCGTTTTTGGGGTTTTGTTCCGGAGAGCAACATTATCGGGAAAGCGGATATTATTTTTTGGCCTTTGGATAGGATCCGGATTATACAATGAAATGCGCATTATCGTCATTGCGAGGAGCTGAAGGCGACGTGGCAATCTTTTTAAAAGATTGCTTCGTTGCTTCGCTCCTCGCAATGACACTATGCTTCATGGGTTGTCAGACGGCACCGCATAAGCCCAAGGGGTCCCAGGCAGATAATATTTCAGCGATATCGACGGTGACCCAGGGGTTGACGAATAAACCGGTCACAGAAGCCCAGCTGAAGAATTTAGCGGCACAGGTCGCGAAAGACCCGCAGGCACAATCAGCTTTGCGTTCCATAAACACAGCATTAAGCCCGGAGCATAGGGTTAAGTATTGTCCTGAGGACGGAGAACGATTCAACGCTGACATGGTCTGGTGTCCTGACCATAAAGTTAAACTTGAATGGGTAGAGTAAGATGGCTCTAACTTTCGCCAATAAGGTCACTGTCGGGCGCATCTTGATCGTCCCTTTCTTTATCGCGACGGTCATGTATGTTTCGCCTCAGCATGGGTATTTCCGATGGATCGCCTTGGGGTTATTTGTGGTGGCGGTTATTTCGGATGTTATTGACGGCTACATTGCCAGGACCCGCGGACAGAAAACCAAGGCCGGAGCCATCCTTGACCCACTGGCAGATAAAATGCTTTTGATCAGTGCTTTTATTTGCCTGTATATCAAAAGAGTAGCTTTCCCGGGGATCCATTTTCCCTTATGGTTTGTGGTGGGCATCATCAGCCGTGACATTATGTTATTGTTGGGCTCGATGGTCATCCAGTTGGCCACAGGAAAACTGGAGATTGAAGCTAACCGTTGGGGTAAACTCACCGCATTCTTGCAAATTGTATGCGTGCTGGGCGTTTTACTGCAGTTGACATTTACCTTTGTGTTCTGGTACGTGGCGTTGTTGGCCACGTTTGTTTCGGGCATTATCTATATTAAGGAAGGGATAAAAGCTCTTAATGAACCTACTGTTTCTGGCCATTAGCGTCCTTATAGCCTATGTGATCGGATCCATACCTGTGGCCTATATTTTTGGCCGTATGCTTAAAGGGATTGATATCCGTGAACATGGTTCCGGGAATATGGGTGCTACCAATGCTTTTCGGGTTTTGGGCAAGGGGCCGGGCATTATTGTTTTGGTCCTGGATATCGTTAAAGGCATTGTCCCTGTTACTCTTTTGGCCAATGCTTTTGGTCTGAGGGACGCCTGGTCCTTGGTCATTATCGCCGTGGCTGCGGTGATAGGCCACAATTGGACAGTATTTCTAGGTTTTAAAGGCGGCAAAGGCATGGCTACCAGCCTGGGGGTGTTGATCGGCCTGGCCATTCAATTCCAGGTTTTGAGGATCATCTTGCTATGGGTGGTAATGACCTGGCTGGCAGTTTTTCTTTTATTTGGGTATGTGTCACTGGCCTCTATGATCGCGGCTGTTGTTTTTCCTGTTTTGACGGTCCTGTATCTTGAACCGTTACCATTGATATTAATGGCTATTGTATTGTGTATTTTTATAATTTTCCGGCACCGGGCCAACATTAAGCGCTTGGCCCGGGCCCAGGAAAACCGCGTTACTTTTTCCTTCCACAAAAAAACTCATCCTTAAAAATCACCAGCAGTTCTTTATTTTTTATAAATTTTTATAAAAAATACCCCTTCTTCGCATCTATCCGTCGCTGAATTTTTAAGAAAGCGCTTTCTCCAAACTGGCCCCAGCCCCTTGTTTTTAGCTCTTGGCATGGTACACTTCATTTAGAGGCACAAGATTAAAGGAAAACCCTATGCGCGATATACTTCATAAAACGACAGCTATTTTACAAGGCAGGGGAAAGGTCATATCCCTGCGCGAACATGCCGAAGAACAAGAGTGCATTACGGATGTTCGCAAAAATTTTATCTATTTGGCTACAGAGGCACAAAGCGAAGGGGAGCAATCAGTCCCGCGAGTGCATATAAGGAAGTTTTTTGACAGTATCAGCCATGATGAAAAATTTATTTTCCGGGTAAAGGGGTTCTTTTACGTCAATCACTCTCGTCGTTTGATGAAGGTGGATTATTGTCATACGTTGAGGATCAATTTACACTGGAAAGTTGCTGTGAGTACTCCCAAGAAGACCGTGACTATGGCCTAGGAACCAAAGTGTGTCACGTTCTGGTATTCAAATCCCGCTTTAGTTGGCGGGATTTTTATTTTGCGCGGTGCTTGTCTGTCACCCAAAATTCCAGGTATCTGCCTCGCATCAACCGGGTCTGGGCATGCAGGGCGGGCAGGGCGCTGAATAAAACCAGGATGAAAGGCACCATCAGCCATTCCAAGGCATGGCCCAATTTTAAAAGCCAGCGGTAGCGGATTTTTGTTTTGGGCAATAAGGACAGGGACAAAACAATGGTGATGCATATCGAGAAGAACCCCAGGACAAAGATCGTATTGACGATATCAGGCACATTGTAATAGACCACTGAAGCGGCAAATTCCCGGCGGGCAAAAATGACCGGAAGCCAGCCGATGATGGAGAGAATAAAACCCGAGGTGGCCCAGGAAAGATGACCTTCAAAAAGCTTGAAGCTGTGACGCAGTTTCTCATAGAGAGGGATCTTTTTTGATCGAAGAAAAGCCCGGATCACGATCGGGAAATTCTCCACCCCCCAAGCCCAGCGTTGCTTTTGTTTATAAACGCTTTTGGCCGTCTGCCACCAATTATTCGCACAGGCAACATCCATCGACAAGGTGACATACATAGGGATCACCTGATATTGGCCGTCGTAATGGATATATGCTTTCCAGAATATAGCGGAGTCGTCCGAGATCATGTCCACGGGCCAGTAATCCACGTCTACCAGGGCCTTGAAACTCATGCTATGGCTGGAGAAGGTGACCAATTTTTCGGGATTGGTGGCTTCGATCAACAGATAAAATGAAGAGCCGGTTTCCACGACCCTGGCAAAGCCGGGGACATTCCAAATATTGTTGTGGTAAACCGGAATGGGCTGGAAACTGGCACGCTGACGGTCCGGGCAAACCATAAAGTGATAGGTCAGGCAGGAAAAATAATTGAGGCTCACCACCGTGTCCGCGTCAAAGCAGGAAATGATCACATTTTCAAAAGGTATGTGATGGCTTTGGAACAATGCCGCGGCTTTTTTTGCCGCACAGGTGGCGTTGGCCCCTTTGACCCGGGCTTCTCCCGGCACCAGGGCCGGATGCACGACGGCGAAACAATCAAGAAAGACATTCTTGTATTTTTTGACCAAATCGTGAACAGCGCTTTGGACCGTTGGGGCGGCGCGTTCTTCCAGGGCAAAGACGATGACCATCTGCTTGAGATGGAAATTTTGACGGCTGATGGCTTCAATGGCAGGCTCTATGATCTCTCTTCCTTCTTTGATAACCGGAAATATGACCAAATGATAAATATCTTTGGAGGCAGGTGTCGGGACTTGGGCTTCCAAGAGTTCATTTAGTTGACGCAAATGGTTTTTGTGTGAAATACGCTGACGCCAGTGGCGGCCGAATCTTTTAGAGGAGATCTCTTTTATATAGACGGCAAGACGGTCAATGCCCTGGATGCGGCCAATCCAGTCGGTATTTTTTTCAATGTTCAACTGCAGGTAGGAAAGTACCAGAAAAATGGTGGAATACAGGATCCTCATGATCCACGAAAGATAAAAAGCTACAATAAGGATGGCCGCGATGAACGGAAAGAAGATCGAAAGGAGAATGAGCCCCAGCAACACGCTCCAGCTGCAAGCGCCGGGAAGGATTTCCAAAAACCTTTGTAGCTTGGCCTGCCCGGTTTTAAGATTTTCTTTCGAATAATGGAATTTCATAAGTTGGGCCCGTTAGAAGAAATTTTAGTCCTCATGCTTTCCGGGATGGGGATATTCAATATAGGATGGTATGGTAAGATCCGGGCGGCGCATAAAGACCCCGAGCCGTTATCTAGATAAAAGAGCTCTCCGTTCTTTTCTTCAAAATACATATTTGTCGATGGTCTGGATTGGGCGATATCATACGCTTGGGGCGAGGCAAACTCTTTTTTGGGGTATAAGCGTATCCACGATCCTCGACGGATAAGAAGGTCGTTGTTGTCATTGATCAGAAATCTTTCCATGGGATTGTTGGGCATTGGCACAAGGCCCTCAGGCAAACCTTTAGGACCTTGAGGGAAAATCGACTTGTCCTTGATGTTGATGCGGCATATAGAGTGCGGATAAAAAGCAAAAATATTTTCATTGTCTGTATTATTCCAGGCAACGCGGGTGGGAATTTCGCCAAATAGATCGCTAATATCTTCGATCAGGGGAGGGTTTTCTTTTAAGTTGACCCACAAGAACCTGTGTTTATCCTTAATGCTTGCCTCTATCAGAATAAAAGGGCTTTGGAGAACATTAAATACGCGCACCAACGATCCGGATGCATAAATTGAGTTTCTGGAAAACAGGGGGCTTATGTCATAGGTATGCTCTTCTTTGAAATTCTCCGTAATGCCTCCGGTGGTGTGAATGATATCAATACTTTTAAGTCCGGGATTGGTGGCGATCAAAATGTCATCGGCGGCAAAAATAATATTTTGATAAGGCCGGGAGGATATTTTATAGATCGGCCATTTTTCAGGAATGAGCAGGATATTGGCCAGGACAGTCGCTTTTTTGCCGACGATTGGGACATTCCTTTCCCAGTCGTTGTAACCGTTATGTTCAATACGGATAAAATGTTCTCCCGGTGCCAGGTCTCTGAGAACGGTAGGGGTTTTTTGGTGGGCCAGGCAGCCGTCGATGTAAACGGCCGCGTCCGGCGGGTTGGTGGAAACATAGACTAAACCGGTTTTGACGATGTGATGCGTCTGTGGATTGATGACAAACCCCAGCATCCGGGCCACGATCAAGGGGCATATGATCAGGTAGATAACGGTAAAGATATAGAATACGATCTTCCTTGTCCAAAGCATGCCTCATCATAGCAAAAAAAGGCGACAAAAAATAGGGGATATTTAGCGTTGAATTATGCGTTTTCAGGGTTAGAATAAGATAAGACTTATTGTCTATACTGGTCATTGAATATGGGGTAGGAGTCTGTGTATTTAAGAAGATTATATATATTGATTTGTATATCAGTAAGCTTTGCCTTGGGGGCCATGCCACAGGTCAGTGCCCAGGAGGACATTCGTCTCACCTTGAAAGAGGCCCTGCAAAGTGTCGATGCCATTAATTTTCAAGTGATGATGGCCAATGCCAGGTTTGAACAAGCCATCGCCCGTATATCACAATCCCAGTCAGACCTTCTTCCCCATATCGAGGGCATTGCTAGTGGAGGACGACAGACGAGCGATCTGCGCTCCGAGGGCTTACAGATCCCGATCCCTGGTTTTGGACCGCATGTGGGCCCTTATAATAATTTTGATGCGCGTGCCCGTGTGACATTAGCGCTTTTTGATCCTTCAGCCATTGAAAGGTTCCGGGCGGCCAAAAAGGGGGAGAACCTTTCCAAGGCCCAGTTGGAAAAAACCCGGGAAGATATTCTGGCACTGGTGGCCACCCTATTTATTGATGCCCAGCGCAAGCAACAAACGGCCAAGCTTTTAAAGACCCTTTTAGAAAAAGACCAGATGGCATTTGATTTAAGTGAAGATAAGCTGACCCAGGGCACAGGGACCCAGTTAGATGCTAATAAGATCAAATCAGATCTGGACCAAACTAAATATTTATACAAGCAGGCCAGATTTGAGGCGTTAGATGCCAGTATGGACCTCGCTTGCGCATTGCAATTACCTATCGATGTGCCATTTGTATTTATCGAAGACAAAGATTTCCTCAAGACCCTGGAAAACAACTCCGCCACTAATTTTAAAAATGCCACTAATGCTGATATGGCACTGGCTTCATCGGCCCTCGAGGCGCACAAGGCGGACCAAAAATCCGCGCAAGCGGACCTTTTACCGAAGGTTACCGGGAGTGCCGACTACGGCCGTTCTGGTGCCTCGCCGGCCCATGGCAGCAACACCTATTTTGTAGGTTTGAAGGCAACGGTACCGATTTGGGAAGGCGGGGAAACCCAAGCTAAGTTAAAAGAAGTTAAGGGAGAAATTAAAGAAGCGCAGGAAAACCTTCTGGATGTAAGCCAGCTCGCCCAGGTTAACGTGGCCAAAGCCCGCGTTGCCATTGCCCAGGCCGACGAGCTAAGGTTGGCAAAAACGCAAAAACGCCTGACAGCTCAAAAATCATTGCGTATCGCTTTTCAAGCCCAGACCATCGGCAGCGGCAGCGTGTTTGGAGTTATGCAGGCCAAGGCGGATTTGGCGGCAGCGGAAGATGAATACTATGAGGCCCAGGCTACTTGGGTATTGGCCCATATTGATCTTCTCCATGCTCAGGGACGGTTACGTGATTTAGTGAAGAAAGAGGAATGAGTATGTGTTTTTTAAAAAGTGTCATTCGAAAAGAGCTGCCAATATCAATGATATTGGGCCTTTTGACACTCGTCGGAACATCTATTTTAATAAGTGGATGCTCTGAGAAAAAAGATTTTAAACACCTGACTTTTTCCGGGACCATGGAGATGACCGAGCACGTGCTGGGCGCCAAAGCCGCCGGAAGATTGACAACACTTATTGTCAAGGAAGGCGATCTTGTCAAGACAGGACAGCTGCTGGCAACTTTCGATCGTTATGAGCAAAACAAGAGAGATTACCTGCGCGTTGAGGCCCTTTATAAATTCGGCGGGGTTGATCACCAGTCCTTGGAGAATGCCCGGCTCGTCATGGAAGACCAGCAGGTGGTCTCTCCTTTAAACGGGACTGTACTGGTCAAGAGCGCCGAGACCGGGGAGATCATTCCCGCCGCAGGCGCAGTGGTGGTTATCGGGGACCCGAATGACCAGTGGGTAAAGATCTTTATCTCCGAGGACCTGATGAATCAATTGAGCATCAACCAGACGGCCACGATCCGGGTGGATGGGAGCAATAAAACATATAAAGGGCATGTGAGTTTCATTGCCGATAAGGCTGAATTTACCCCGCGCAATGTGCAGACCCCCCAAGAGCGCGTCACCCAAACATTCGCCGTTAAGATCGCCGTCGATAATGCAGATGCAAATCTTCATGCAGGTGTGGCTGCAGATGTAAAATTTGATTGAAATCTTAAACCCTAAACTCTAAATTCTAAACAAAATCAAATGACCAAAATTCAAAATTTTAAAATATGACAAATTTAAAAGTTTCGGTAATTAGGGTTTTGAATTTTTGAAATTGTTTAGAGTTTAGAATTTAGGATTTAGAGTTTAAGGAAAAATATGCCCAATATTGCTATCAGTGCGGATAAATTGACTAAAAGGTTTGGGAAATTCACCGCTGTTGATGAGGTGTGTTTTGAGATCCCTTATGGGGCTATTTTTGGGTTTCTGGGGGCCAATGGGGCGGGTAAAAGTACCACCATCCGCATGCTCTGCGGCATCTTAGCACCGACCAGCGGTACGGGCACGGTGGGCGGCTTTGACGTGCAGACCCAACCGGAAGAGATCAAGACAGTTATCGGATATGTTTCCCAGCGCTTCAGCCTTTATTCGGATTTAAATGTCGTGGAAAATCTGACATTTTACGGACAGATCTATGGCCTTGAGGGGGCAGAGTTATCTAACCGTATCAAGGATGTGTTAACATTAACAGGACTGGACCGTTTCCGCCAGCGCCTGGCCGGCGATCTCTCGGGAGGGATGAAACAAAAATTAGCCATCGCTAATGCAATTTTACATAAGCCTAAGATCATTTTTTTGGATGAACCCACCGCCGGTCTGGACCCATTGTCGCGCCGGGCGATATGGGAACTGTTATATCAACTGGCGGAAGGGGGCACGTCATTGTTTGTGACCACTCATTACATGGAAGAGGCAGAACGCTGTAACACCATTGCTTTTATCAGCGACGGTAAGTTATTGAAGATCGGCCAGCCCACAGACCTGCGACATGAGCTTAAAGGCAAGATCCTGGAAGTGACGTGCCAACCGCTGATGAAAGCATCACGTCTATTTTTACAATTGAGAGGTGTTCGCGGGGTCACTGTTTACGGGACTACTTTAAATTTAAATGTCACTGATGAGAAAGCCGTCCAAGAGCGCGTGACCGCTTGCGCAAGTAAAGAAGGGATCACGATCAGTTCCATTAAACCTATCTCCGCTTCACTGGAAGATGTGTTCTCTGATCTTGATGCGGGAAGAATAGATGTTTCCCCTCCCCCGGCGGGAGGGGTTAGGGGAGGGGGAGTTTCTGATGCGTAATATTTGGGCCATTGCTAAAAAAGAATTTATCCAGATCTCGCGTGACCGGCGGACATTGGCGTTGCTTATCATTATGCCGTTGATGCAGGTGATGATCTATGGTTATGGCATCAATACGGATGTCAAACATCTGCCCACCTATGTCTACGACCAGGACAGGAGTTATTTAAGCCGCCGCTTGATCAACGCTTTTACTCAAAGTGATTACTTTACCGTCAAGACCCAGGCCACTTCCCTGGCCCAGGTGTATTCTGCTTTAGATAAAGGTTTGGCGCAATCGGTCATCGTGATCCCGCCGGATTTTGCCGCGAATTTGGTCAAGAAGAAAACAGCGCAGGTCCAACTTTTGATTGACGGCACAGATTCCACCCCGGCGAACGTGGCGCTTAATTCCAGCCAGGCGATCATCAACGCCTTTATGCAAAATGAGAAATTGATCCCTGTTGCCGTCTTGCCCATCGATTTCCGCCCGCGCCTTTGGTATAACCCTGACCTTAAAAGTACCTATTTTATGCTTCCCGGATTGATCGGTTTGGTCCTGCAGTTTTTGGTCCCCATGATCACGGCCACAGCCATTGTGCGTGAGAAAGAAAGGGGTAATATCGAACAGCTGTTGGTCACCCCCATCAAACCTTATGAATTGATCTTAGGGAAAATAATCCCATATATTTTCGTAGGGATATTCATTGCGACCAGCATCATTACCACCATGCATCTTCTTTTTGTGGTGCCGATCCATGGCAGCATCGTCACTTTGTTTTTCCTGACCCTGGTTTATCTGGTCGTATGTTTGGGGATAGGGCTATGGGCATCGACGGTGGCAGACAATCAGCAGCAGGCTTCGCAGATCGTCATGTTCTTTGCCATGCCCTCAATCTTGCTTTCGGGATTTATTTTCCCCAGGGAATCGATGCCCATCTGGGTGCGCGACATCAGTTATTTGATCCCCATGACCTATTTCTTGAAGATCGTCAGGGGGATCATCCTTAAAGGGATGGGCTTTTTTGATTTGATCGATCAGGTCTGGCCATTGCTCTTGATGGCGGCCCTGGTCATTTTTTTTAGCATAAAGCGTTTTTCAAAAAGAATGGCTTAATAGAAAGGAAAACATTATGACCGAAGAAAAAAAAGAAGGAAGCTCTTGTACAACCAGCGGGGGCAATTGCTGTAAGGGTGTTAAAATACTCGTTGCTATTTTATTAGGTGTTTTTATTTTTGCCTCTGGCATGTGGTTTGCCAAAGCTCATTGCCATGGCCATATGGGCGGCGGCAACTATTGCCCCTTTAACAGCGCTCCTGCGACTAAGTGACACCTGACGAAATGTCAGGTGTCATCCTGAGCCAACAGGCGAAGGATCTTAGAATTTTTGCCCGGCCGGCTCAATATGCACCAGCACATCAGCGATGCCTAACGAAGATCTCATGAGGGCATCTTTGACTTCGTGGCTGATAAAGTGGGCTTGGTGGACTTGCATGTCGCCTTTGACTTCCACATGGATATCCACGAATAAGTTGATCCCGCTTTTGCGTACCCGGCATTTTTCAATGGCAGTGACCCCTGCAACTTTTGCGGCGATCACGCGGATGGCTTCTTCGCTTTCAGGGTCAGGCGCGTAGTCCATGATCTCATTGACAGCGGCCTTAAGCATATTGATGCCGTTAAACATAATGATCCCGCTGGCGGCCAGGGCCGCCCAATCATCCGCGCTTTCATAACCTTTGCCTCCGATAAT
>Ga0182030_10017551_pt1 | contig 13798 bp, 20 predicted proteins | sample 812S3MmetaG_FD_121299 | JGI IMG/M metagenome (GOLD analysis project Ga0182030, IMG submission 121299) | Permafrost microbial communities from Stordalen Mire, Sweden - 812S3M metaG (Illumina Assembly) | ecosystem: Environmental > Terrestrial > Soil > Wetlands > Permafrost | place: Sweden... | reverse complement strand
CTCCGATGATCAGATTAGCCAAATAAGATCGGACTATGATGCCCTACCGTTAAATGAAACAGGAACACGAAAAAAGGATGGAGGAGTGGAAGAATTGGCAATGAAATACAAAGTTGTAAAATCAACTATTTGCCGGATTGGAAAACGACAGATTAGATTTATTTAGGTGAAGAAACGCTAAAATATTTAGTCAGAGCCGCATTTAATACGTTAGCCTTTACCATCCCAACAAGTTTTCCGCTCTGGACTGCGTATGTCCTGTTCACCAAATTCATTCTCTGATCCACGGAGTAACCGTACGGAACCCGACTTATAGCACTAGCCGATTGGATACCTAGAGTTTGTCCTGCCTTTGTGTTATCTGTGTAGTAGCCTAATTGGTTCTTCTTTATCCATCCGGGCCAACTTCCACCGCCGAAATGTTCCAGTGCGTTAATGAATGATCCCTTGAGTTTTCCAACATTGGCCTTCAATCCCTTAACATAATCTTTGAATACCTTGGGATCGGTTACGAGAACTTTGTTGTAGGATTTTATGATTCTACCACGATTGTTTCTCTTGATATCAGATTTATCAAACTTTTTGATTCTGATATTTTTGAAAATGGCCCCGTCCTTCTGCATCGTCTGAATGGCATCGTAATTATTTGATTTGAAGTATCCCCTAACAAGTTCCTGAACCTTGGGATTCTTGTTGTTGAAATTTGAAGCAAAATATTTTCTATCAACAAACATCCTCGATAGATCACAATCAATGGATTTTGTTCCTTGACCCTTTGTTCTTGGAGGAGCAAGTTGAAAGAACGTGGTTATCAATGATTGCATTGTGTAGGCAATTACTTTAGACAATTCCACATTGTAATGCGTTCGAAAGAGTTCGATGGCACTATCCAGGTTACAAACTATTTTAGAGGCCATATCTCATATCAAGAATGTCAAGAATTGAATTGATTTAGGTCATATTATTTGATACAATATAGGAAGAATGAAGAGAGGCCCAAAGGTATCAAAAGAGAAGACAGAGAAACTATTCTGGGATAAGGTGGATAAGACTCCGGGACTTGGACCAAAAGGAACTTGCTGGGAATGGACTGCTGGTAAGAATAATGGTGGATATGGACATTTTGCCGAAAGTGTATTTAGTGGAAAACGAAAGATTTGGAAGGCTCATCGCTTCTCCTATTTCTTGGAACGGGGCTCAATCCCAGATGGAATGTTGATATGTCATACTTGTGATAACCGCTCTTGTTGTAATCCCGATCATTTATGGGCAGGAAGCGCAAAAGATAATTCCGATGATATGTTCTCAAAAGGAAGAAGGAACGGATGGTTAAAAGTAACCGATGATCAGGCTCTTCATATCAGACAAGAATATGATGATCTTCCTTTATCAAAAAGCGGCAAGAAGAAACGCGGCGAAGTATCAAGATTGGCAAACCAATACGGAGTCACTAATTCCCTAATAGTTCAGATAGGAAAACGACGACTACGAAGAATTAATGATTAGTATCAATAAGACTCAATTCGATGGAAACCAAATCAGATTTAACTGTGAGAACGCGATAAACTGTCGAGTCCTTGACCAATTTCTCACCAATCCTAGGTACGTTTGGAAGTTCTCCGTTTCTGATTAAAGCGGTTGAGCCTTTAATATTCTTGAAACCACCACCTTCTAATTGCTCCTGAAATACTTCCTCTGCGAAGTTTGCATAATATGGAGGATTGGTTGAGCCAGAAGGAAATGTGAATGGTTCTTCCATTGATGGCGATACCAATTGAAGGCCACTGTTAAAAAAATCTACTAATTCGGAGTTAAGAGGTTGTCCCATAGAGAGAGTTGGGGATGTCAAGAATGCCGTCTGATATTTTATGATAGTTACAAATTTAGATTATAGCACAAAAAAGCCTTCATCATTTTTAAGCGATGAAGGCTTGTTTTGAAATCTTTAGGTTAGATTATTTTAGGAAACCACGTTATCTGCCGAACTTACCCATGCGGTAAGAGCCGTAGGTACACCAGCGGTGCTGCCGTACATGATTCGTGTTTCCACAAAGAGAGTGGAAACGCCAGGCAGGTAATACTTGGCCACTATTACATCAAGTCCGAGACGAGGCGAGCGTGCCATTCCGAAATCCATAACGGTTGCGCCGCTCTGAACAAATTCAGTAGGATTAGGAGGCATGACCGTTACGAAAGCAAGAGCCGAAGGGTGAGCCGCGAAGCCTACCAACGAACCGCTTGTTCCGGGGGTATATCTTCCCGTTGCGAATACGCCGACATCCGCCTTAGCAATATCAAAGTTAAGAGCCGATGCGAATTTGCCGGTCTCATTAACATCAGAATTGACGCTGAAGTAGAGAGGAGCAAACAAGGTTTGATCGCTCAATAGACCGGCGTAGTAGTTAGGATTAACAACTAGGATACGATCCGAATCAGTTACGCCTGCGTTGTCCAGGGTTTGACCTGAAGAAACAAGGGCGGAACGACCAGCAGCCGAAGCAGAGGCGAACGATTGTGAAGAGGCAAAGTTTGAAGACGATACATTAAGAATAACGTCTGTGGTAACTTGCTTGGCGATTGCGTAGGAAGTACGTTCTGCGAACTTCGTAACAAACAATCCACCAACTGGTGAACTTAATTGTGTGTCATCAAAGCCGACTTTGGAAGCGGCGTATTGATTTACGACGATTGAGATGTCCGAAGCACTTGCTGTAGCAGTTGCGAAACCTACACCAGAAACGAACTTGGAAACCGTGGGGTTAGCAAGATTCTTGACGATGAGAGTTGAACCGTATCCGAACGCAGCAGGGATATTTTCTGTGTAATTTACACAAAACTCGGAGAGAATAGGAAACTTTGACTCAATTTGTTGAGCCACTTCGTTTGCCAAAAGTTGTGCTCCTAGGGAGCCGATGTTATTAGCCATATATTTATTTTATGATTGGTTGTGATTTATTTGGTTAGGCCGAGAATAACGGAACGATGTTCCGCGTAATACTTTTGCTTCTCATCTAAATCGGTGATAGACTGAAATTTGATGTTGATCTCTTCTGGAGTTTCATTTGTTTTTGATTCATCTGAACCAACTTTAGTAATTGGAACTGCTGGAACACCCACAGATTTCACAATTTTTACGGCTTCAACTGCCGCACTTGTTTCTTTGAGTTCATGTTCTGCGATAGCAGCATTGAACTCGGAAATTTGTTTTTCAAGATCAGTGATCTTGGCATCTCTCTCTTTTACCTCTAATTGAGAAGCAACAAGTGCTTCCGATGCTGAGGAGGCATCACTCTTTAGGGTTGAAATGGTTTCCGATGCTGTTTTGAAGTCATCCTCAAGGATGCTTATTTCCGATTGTAGTTGTGAAACTTTTTCGGAGTTCGCCTTAAAGTTAGCGAGAAATTCTTTTACGTTCGGGATATTCATAGATTGATAAGATTTTGTTGTTAAGGTTATGATTGGGTGTCAACCTCTGATTTTGGTTTAGGTTTATTATTTTAACTCTGCGTTCATCAACTCAATAAGTTCCTGAATATTGGAAACAATAGCATCGGCAAATCCAGCCTTCACTGCATTGATACCCATTACACATTGACCCTGTAGAAGGGAGTTATCTATTGTTCTATTGGTCAGAACAAAAGACTTAAACATATCAAAGGTAAGATTTACATCTTCCTGAACTCTGGATATTGTAGCATCGCTGATAGGCATACCTTCTGCGAAATCGCCTTTCCAAGTGCCCGATTTCACAAGCACAGGTTTAATTCCCTCCTGTGCGAAAGCCTGGCTTTGGTCATAGGCGAGCACGTAGACGCCCACGCTTCCGATTTCGGATGACGGCGTGACGATGATTGAGCTTGCTGCGGATGCTACCCACATCCCCGCAGACGCACATAATGAATCTGTGAAGGCCACGATCTGTTTGGTCTTGGCCATCTCACGAATAGCCTCTGAAACTTCTGGAACTCCGACGACTTGGCCTCCCGGCGAATTGATGTCCAAAATTATGTTCTCTACATTGGTATCATTAAAAGCGGCGGTTACATTAGACAAAAAAGAGTCGATATCTTGAGCACCGCACATTTGTTCCAACAAAGATGCGTGTTTTAATATCACTCCCGATAAGGTAACGATAGCGGTTTTACCTACAACAGTATAAGGAACTGTATTGGCAGATTCACCGCCATCATCGTCATCATCGTCAAAATTAGCCATAGGAATATTCCCCTTTAGGTAATTCTGATAGATGTTGTGAATGTTGAAAAAATCAGGCTCAAGGATTGCCCAAGGCTTTCCATAGATGGCTCTTGAAATATGTTTGTGTGTTTTCATAAAATTGTGTTCGTCTTATTCTTCTTTTTCTTCTTTAATGGCTTCATTGTTACCAATGTCAGGATCAACTTCTGTCTCTGTTGCCTTTTGGCTGGTGGTTGCCTTGCCATAAACAATCTGATTTGGATCAAGACCAGCCTTTTTACATTTCTCCTGAAACGAAACATTCCATTTAATCCATCTGTCCTGAATTTTGTCAGCGTCCATTCCCATTGATTCGGCATCGGTATATGGATCAGAAAGCTTGTTTTGAATGGCATCAATACGATTTGCGGTATCGTTGCGACCAACCCCTATTTTTTTAGGTGGTGTCCAATTACAAGTGAACGGGTTCTCATTACCAAGAGGGCGTACATCTTTTAGATTGAGTTGTTTGCTCAATACCCAAGCGTAAACGCGATGACAGAAACCATCAATTATTAATTCTTGAAGTTCACCGAAAAAGGCATTTACTTTTTCCAGAATAAGATCACCGCCCTTGTTTTGTAACTTTTCGGGACAATAGGTAAACTCATAAGGGATGCCGACACTCTGACAGATACTTCTGTAATTGAGTTCGATGAACTCGCCAAAATTGTTTGTCGGGCTATTTCCAAGAACAGGCTTCAACTCGCCATAACCAACATTCACGATCTTGTTTTTAGACCCGTAGGTTAGTTGTTCAAGATAGGCAGGACTGTTGATGTTGACCGCTCCGCCTGGGTTCGTAAATGTTGCTCGGTTTGGGCCGCCTTGACCGTTGGGTAAAATCTCACTTGATACAGGCTTGTATTTCTGTCCTGCCATCCCATCAATAACCACAGGGCCACCCTTGCCCGATGTATCCTGATACTGCATGGAGAACAAGGCTTCGTTCTTAACTGCATTCATCGTTAGGGACATTGCATCCTTAACATCACGCATATCATTGAACGATGATTGTGCCCAAGGAACACCATGCCCCTGTGTGCTAGCGATAGGATTAAAAATGTGAATGACATTATCGGCCGGAATCTTGGTATACTTGCCTACGATATGTCTGCCATCGCCTGGGTCTTCTAAATCAAATACGTTGTAAGCAACAGGTTCGTTATAAGGTGAATACCAAATGCCATCAATGGACTTGTCGTTCTCGTCTTGGCTTGTTCTAACCCGTAGCGGTGAAATGGATTGAAGACGAGGATAACCATCTGCACTTGTAACAAGGATGATAAAGATTTCTCCTTCCGCTACCAATCGTTCTGCAACGTATCGGGTGAAGCCATAGAAGTTCTTTTGTTTCTCAACATCACAGAAACGGTTTTCTGCCCATTGAGTAAAGGTGTAATCAGCAATGGAATTATAGGTAGTGTTACTTGTTGCTGGTGTTGGAATAATTCCTTTTGCCACTCCAAACCGAGCAACACAATTGATGAGTTCAACGTATTGTGGAAAATTGAGTTCAAGGAAATTGGACACCTTAAGGAGTTGAATCCTGTCCGAGTAGGTTAGTTGCTTACGATGATCTTCGTAGAGGGGAGCCCAGATGTAAGGGCGATTGATACTAAATTGGGTTGCCTCATAGTTGTAGTATCCTGCATTCTGGGATGGAAGGGTTGTTACATTATCGGTTTTTTTGAATTCATTCCACTTGGCTTGGAGTTTTTTAGGGTCAATCATGTTTGTTCGTTCCTCTTTTTTATCTTAAGAAAGTGAAGTGCCCATCCAATCAAATCCGAAGGAAGCTTCAGGCCCACTGTTGTAGTAATTCAGGGCTAGGGATGCTTCGGCCAAGAGCTGTGAGGGATCACGATAAACCTTTTTGGTAATCGTCTTCCCATTAAGTGTAGCTGAAATTAGTTGGTCAAAATTCCCAGTGACAATCATATCCATGGCTTTGTCACGTAATGCGATGATAACTGAAGGTGAACCTTGTTCTATTGCTAGAGAATACAAGGCTTTGACAAAAAAGTAATCTAATCCGGTTCCCATAATCAATGGGAAGGAGTGTCAAAGGGAAGTCCTAAAATCAGCCACCTATTCCTTATCTTTGGGTTCTCCAACCTCAACTTCAACACTATTGATAGGCAATCGTCTGCGGTTAAAATCAACCAACGCCCAACACATCTTCAAACAGTCCAAATAGTGATTCGGCCCCTTCTTCTGCCATACCCATTCTTCCTTTTTATTTTTTATGAGTTGTTCGGAACAGATTTGTTTTTTGTAATCCTCTTCAAGATTAAACGGAAAGTATAAATCATCGTTCAAGGATTTGATAGCACCAAGCAAAAGTTGTTTCTTCATTTGGTCATCATTAATGGTTACGTAGGGGATTTTAATTCCTGATCCTACTGGATGTTCAATTTCTCCATTACGATAGGCAGACCCGTAACTTGCTGCCACACCTTTCGAACTAACGAAAGTAAACCCAGTCTTAACAGAAAAATCACGAATTTGATTTACAGGGAATCCGCCCTCGTCGATTACCGCGCGGCTTACAAAGTATTCTTCTTTAGCATCAAGAGTTTTGTAACCCTTCGTTGCTATCTTTTCCAAACTTTCAAGATCAAGGACTTTGCCGTAGTCAATGAGGTAACATTTTCCTGAACTACATAAAGCAACTACCGTGAAATAGAAATGGTTCATCTGTTGGTCGCATCCCATTAACAACATACCGTCATCTCCAAGATATTCTGGAACAAATCCGATTGAGTATCTTGGGGAGTTCTCAACTACCCTTTCAATCTCTTCAAGTCTTATTGATGCTGCGATCTGCTCCCACGCCTGCCCTAAAAAGTTATTTCTCAAATCTTTAAGTGCGTCCAAATCTCCATCACACTGTAGGAACTTGACTAGTAAATCCCCCCACGAAACATCAAGGCTGTATAGTGATGTCACTACATAACTGTGGCACTCTGTATCGGTTGGATTGAGATTGGTGGCTCTCCATTTTCCTTTACGAACCATATCAGCCTTCTGATTTTCGTAGATCGGTGAACCTTCTTTAATGATAGTCTTTCCATCATCACCATAAATCCTGGTGGTAGGGTCCTCCAAAAAGACACCTTTCTTGATTTTTATCCAGCTATAATTACCATCTGCATCCTGATAATCAAGAGGCTTGCGAAGAAGGTCTATTGTAATCTCAAACATTATACCTGTATTGGGACTAGGGACTTCAAACACCCTCTCATCACCAGTTTTGTATTCTCGTGAGATAACACAAGTGCTAGCTTCGGCGGGAGTAGAGATGAGGATGATTTTCTTCTCTAACGGAAATGTCTGTGCTCTAGCAATTGCCAATTCTACCGACCGAGCCTCGGTTTTTGAATCCTCCCATTTTGAACATTCGTCCAGAATCACCAAAGCACTTGGATCGGATGATAGAGCATTAACACTCCCTGCTCCTGCTAATCTCAAGATACAATTTTTGAACTGCCAGTACAAAATTGTTTCACGATCTATTGATTGAGGCCGTAATTCCTGAATTGGTTCACATTGTTCTATAGTAGGAAGTAAGGTTCTTTTTGAAAAACGCTTGGCCAATTCTGTCGTTGCTGTAAAATAAGACAGAGGTAAGTTTTTATTACAGACATACCACAGCAGAACATTTTGTCCCAGAGTTGTAAGACCACTTTGAACACTCTTCTTGATAACCACCTTTCTAACTGATGGATTTTCTACGGAGTCATAGATTTCACGAAGATAGCTGTAATTGCGAAGGGAATACTTTCCACTGGTGCCAGATGAGACTGATGGAAGGTAGATGTATTTTTCACACCAATTTGATATTGAAAGTTTGGATCGAGGATTGAAAGCCTGCTTCAACATCTTTTTGAAGGATGTCATTACCTTGTTCATTCCCTTTTCTCCAACAAGGAACAGCTATACAAGTCTTCTATAAATGATTTTATCTCCACTGTAATGTTGTTAAACAGAAGAGGGGCATATTGTTGATCAATTTCCTTTGTTACCCTTGTAGGAAGGGATTCAAGGTTGGTTCGGAGACGAAGGAACAATTTTAGAAGAGTTTCCTCCAACTCATCAACCGTGATGGCGTTCTTGTTGGCCGCTTGAACATCAGGCGAATCCTTTTCGGCTTTGCGAAGGGCCTCACAAACACCTAACCACTCTTGTCGTAGGGTAAAGGAATCTGTAGAACCTGCCTTCAAAGCATCGGCATAAGCCGTGGACAATTCTAACTCGGCTTGTCTCAATCGTTGGAGAGAACCGGCAAGACCTAACGAACCTTCTAAAACAATAGGTCGGGGCTTTGGTTTGTTAGCAAGAACTTCTTCTTTATTAGCAGCGAGTTTGAGGGCATCTATTTTATTTTTTGCTTTGCTTGCCAACGATAATAGAACTTCTTGGTTATTTAGATCATAACCGCACTTTGTCCAATATTTGATCGTGGAAGGATTAACTCCGAACTCGGATGATAACTCACTATAGGACTTGTTCCATCTTTTTGCTGTTCCCATTCTATACAGTCACTTCCTTGTCAAAATCAGGGGAACTGTCCATCAAAAAATTACACGTGAAAAAATACCCACAGTGTCAAAACCGACGGATTGACCTCAGATTTTGGTCTGGTCCAGTCGCGGGGGGCTAGAGGAATTATGAGAGGTGAATATCATCATACAGGCACAGTTTATGTCAATGAAACAAATGATAATTCTTTTCCTATATTCAAACCGTTTGTGAACCAAGCAGTGCCGAACCAAGAACTAGATTTCTCTATCTGATTGGGCGTTTCAAAGTTAATTCTCTTATCAAACAATATCACTTCCACTCCATAGGTTTTGAAGAGGTGCTGACGTTTCTTTGTTTCAAATGTAGTTAATGGCAGAAGTAATGCGAATGGTTTACCCAACGAATAACATCTTGATAGGAATTGTTGTTTCAGACTGAATGGAGGATTGGTAATGATACAGTCAAACTCTTGGTCTGGCATCCACGTTAGGAAGTCTTGTTCTGTGAGGATATCTGAACCGATAACTTTGTACGTTGAAGATAATGCTTTGGTAAGATTTCCTTTACCTTGTGATGGTTCCCAGATTGTCCAATCTGGTTTGAGATAAGGATAGAGAGGATTGAGAGCGATAGGCGGAATTTGGAAGTCATCAGGTCTACCTTGAGCAGATGGAATCTTGGTCATACAGAATTTATTTGATCTACCACTTGAATCTCACATTGTCGTTCATAATCGTTGTTCAGGCGTTCTCGTTTGATAAACCAATGCGCTGATCTCTCATATTCTTTTGCTCGGTCAATATCAAATCCTGCGAGCATAAACCATTCTTTACTGTACTTCCATAATGTGTTAAAGTTTTGTTCGTTCATTTGTGTTTCTTCTTTCTAAAGATACTATCATATTCTTGTTCATACTTCGTTTTGATACGTTTCTTGTTCTTGGTTAGAGTAGGCTTCCACTTATTCTTCTCACATGGAAATCTGGGATTTAGAATAGTCATTTTATTTTTGTTTGGTTAACCGCCACTTTTGTTGGTGTGAGATACATCAACATCAAGTTGTGAATTGCCCTTTGTGTTATCCATCTACTTAAAATTAGTTTGGTCTTCATATTTTATCATTAGATTCAATACAAACGTCATCATACAATGCCACCAAATCGGTAAAATCTTTGTTGAAAATATCTCGTTGGCATTGTCCTAGATTTTTGTAATTGTTGTTGAGCATTCTCTTTATTGAAACTACTGAATTTAGACTTTCGGTGAAGGCAATCAGGTCTTTGCTATGTATGACATCAGGAACCGCCGTCTTGGTATGATCACTGGTCTTGTCCCTGATCGTTTTATTCATATCCTTCACCGATCTGTTATTGGCTTTGGCCAATTTCAATTCCTCCTGCATCGCTTCGTGATTCTTAGTGATACCCCAAGCCTTTACGTGGTGACTGTAGGACGTTCCCTCAATACGTTTATCTGCTGGAATCTTGCGTGAATAGGTTTCGTAGTCCCGAAGAGTTTCTATGCTGCGTCCTGTTTGATTACTGATGGTTGCCAGTATGTCTTTACCGTTGGCTTTGGCATGGACAATAAGATCGCCGATACACCACTTGGATAGTTCTTCTGTTGTGGAGAAGAAATCAAAGGCGTCCATGTATTCTTCATTGGTAGGAAAACCGCAGATGGATAATCCTGTTGAAGTTGGGGTGAATTTGGTGTTGTCTAATAGTGTGTTTAGGGGTTGGATTTGGTTCATATATATGTATATCTGTATAGGTTGTTTCCGTGATGTGCGTGGAATCCTAGGGTTTGTAGTTTCTGTTGTTGTTGTTTTTGTAAATTTGTCTTGATTCTGAATTTTTTGCCTCACGCGTATTGTCTGGTAAACCAAGTTTGTTCTTGGCACCAATGATACGTTTGCTGACGGCTTGACGGGTGACATTAAATTGTTTTCCGATTGTTTCACCGCTTTCAGGGTTATCATTAAGTTCAACTCCTGATGCCTTTAGAATTGTAAGGAGTTCCAACTTTGGATTTGATGAGTTTAAAAGAAGTTGAGCAAATCTCCTGATTGATTCTTTTTGATAAGAACCAACATCGTGTAGCACCCACTCGTTCAAGATTTTATTTAGATTACCGCCTTCTTTGAGGCATTGACGAATAATGTCTTCACGAGAATCGAGATGAGAATGGTCAGGATTATCAGCAATTTCAGGATTACCGGAATCATCATAAAACAATTTTCTGGCACCTGGCTCGGATTTAGAACTGTTTTTGATTATACTGATCCCTTGATGTTCAGTGTTTTTTGACGGGATACCAAAATTATTTGATTCACCCTGACGACCATTAGCCAAAACTCTTCGCATGGCGGGACTCAAGGGAGTAGCATCGTAAACTAACTTTGCTTCTCGATCTCGGCGGGTTTGCGCATCTTTGGAGGATTCTGACATTTGTTCGTAGTTCTCTGTCAGATAATAAGTATGACGATGATAATCCAAACCGTGATATTCAAACGGTTTGGCACAAAAAAGAAACCCGCGACTCGGAATTGAGTCGCGGGTTTCAGGGAAGGAACAAACTGAAAGAAACGGCAGAACAAGAACTACTTTGTAAGGCCGACAAGGATTACGGTGATTGTCAATCTTTTCGGTTTGCTATTTTGTGGACATCCGAGCATAATCGCACAAACAACCAACCAAAAGATCCGAAGACGATAAACGAAACAATTCCACCGCCGAGAATTGAATTAACTGCAAAAACACCCAACAAAATTATTAGGACTACGACGGTGACGATGCAAATTCCAAATGATCTTAAAATGCTCCCCGATGTTGAACCACCAGAAGGACCTGAAATGGTGATGGGGAAGGGCTGCCAATTTTTGGATTTTTCATCGTACCAATTATCGGTGGGCAAAATTCGGCCCAAATTAAAGAGAGTATCGATTTCGTCCTCTGAATAGACGCCAAGTCGTTGACCGCCGCGATACACAGGGTAGAATTTTGTTTTCATATTAGGACGTTTGTATTATGAATTATGATGTTCTTTATGTAAACCTGATGAATCTCAATTCCTTTACCTCCGGTATCATCACAATAATTGTGACGATAAAGATCAAACTCGTTAATCCTTAAAGAGTATCCGATCAAATCAACACCAATTACTCTACAGGGGATCAGGTTTCCTTTCTTCCAAAGAACTTCGAACGACTGTGGGCATCCGTCAGAAGGGAACATACATCCTTTGACGAGGAAGTCTTTTGCTATTTCTATGACAACGCGGTCATCGTGCGAAAAGGTTTTTCCGTCAAGTGTTATTTTAATCCTCTGCTCGGCCTTGACCTTCTTGGGTTGTTTTGTTTTCATAAAACCAAATTATCAGAAATCTATAAATCGTCAAGAAAAATTGTTTTCACCGAAGGTAAGTCGTTGATTATCAATCGGATATTTTTCGCCTATGAGATCACCTGCGTCTTCCACGGCCGATATTTGTCAGATGGGCTTTTGAGATGCCATGCTTCTGGGCCAATAAACCTACTTGACCGTAATGTTTTCTGCCGGTGTGATACTCCCCGATTTCTTCATAGGAGTTAATTATTTCCTTGACCTGTTGATCATTCAGAATTGTTTTCATGATTCATATTATTGGCACGAATCAGGAGATAATCAAGAAATTTTGTGGACAGAGGTGTCCTCCATCAAGGTCACGGAGGGAAGGATAGGGGTGAAATGTTTGTCGAGGAGACCGCATTCAAACTTTGATTTCCGAAAGTTCATCCTTTTCAGAGTCCCGTCTGGCCGAGTTCCCTCCATCAGCCAGTAGTTTTGTGACTTCGTCCCGTGATCACCTATTAAAATGCACTCGGTAATCTCATGCTTGGCAAGGTCTGGGTGGGTTACGAAGAATTTCTGGCCGACGATCATTAGAGGTTTTAGTAGAGATTCTTTCATTCTTTTTTCTTTTTGTTGTTAACCACGAAAGTTTTATCCGCCTCAACTCGTTTGAGGGCGTTGTAGACGGCATCCTCAATCAGATTTTGTAAATCCAAGGTGGTAAAATCAATCTTGTTATGGTTTCCCCCGATCAGCACTTCCTTGGAAAATATGGTGTAGTGTTCTTTTTCTGTCATAGGGTTTGGGGGAATGTCAAGTTCCACTTTATTTTGTTTACCGACTTTTTTTATTTTTCTCCTGGCCTCCTGAACCTGAGAAACGAAGACAAGCCTTGGCTTCATCATAAAATCCGATGCGACTTCCTTGAGCATCTGTGACAAATTATAGGCTTGGAGGGCTGGCATGTGGTCTCAATTCTCCGGAAAATCTATGAGTTCTTTCATCATTTTTAAGATAACCAATTTTGCTTCGCTGTCGTAAAGGCCCTTCTTTCTTGATCGGTTGGCAACCTTGCTCAAAACCCTTAAGTTATATGAGCGGTGCATCAGCGGTGCGAACTCATTATGTTTCCGGAAAAACTCTATCCCGACGATATGGTCTATCTCATGGCTTTTTCCTCGTATGAATTGGTTTCTAACATATTCATTTTCCAATCCAAGGTGTTTTAACAAATCCTCTCTAGGAACGCCTGTAAGCGTTAATATTTCCATTTCAAGAGCTATTGAGGGTTTCGGATTCAGGATCGCTCTACGGATGTCTACAAGCCCGTTAAGATACGACCTGTAAACTGGGTCTTGCCGATATTTCTTTTGATTGGCTTTATTTGCCAAATCACGTTCGCCATCGGTTCGGCCTTCGGTAAAAAACTTGGATGATTCAGGTGAGGGTTTAAGGTAGTAATTCATTTCGTTTGAGTAACCGCCAACTTTGCCCGATAGGCAGGCCAGTAGTCCCGATGGTTTCTTCGCCATTTCGCATTCGCTTTTTTCTGGATTAACCGCCTATTCTCGGATCGGGCGAAGGATAGTTCCTTCCACTCCTGCGTTAGATAGGTTAGTTCCTTCAGGCGGCGTTGCTCGTCTTTGTCTTTTTTCATGTAGAGGGCGAAAACATATTCCTTATATTCGGTTGTGTGCTGATAGG
>Ga0182030_10017550_pt1 | contig 13799 bp, 16 predicted proteins | sample 812S3MmetaG_FD_121299 | JGI IMG/M metagenome (GOLD analysis project Ga0182030, IMG submission 121299) | Permafrost microbial communities from Stordalen Mire, Sweden - 812S3M metaG (Illumina Assembly) | ecosystem: Environmental > Terrestrial > Soil > Wetlands > Permafrost | place: Sweden... | reverse complement strand
GGTGACTACGCTCCAGAAACACACCTAGGGCGCGGCCTCCTCTTTCCATTCGCCATTGGAGGCATCATCATCCTCGGTCTCGTCATTGGCTCTATCCGCTCCCTCGTCCTCGAGCGCGGGAAGTTGAAAATGGGCGCTCGAATGGTCGAAAAAGAACGTCGCAGCCTCCTTAAAAAGATGCAAAAGAAAAATAAAGGTGCCATCCTGACGCCCGTAACAGAAGATAAACCCGGCTTATCACGCGTGTCTACTCAAACATTGCAAGACAACCCAGAAGGAATGAACGAGCGTCAAAGACGCCAACAAGAATTCAATCTAATGCGACAAATCCAAGAACAAGCCGCTACAAAGCGTCGCTGGACATCCCTAGTCATTTCCGCCACAACATGGTTTGCGCTCTGGTTCGTCGGCGCTGCTGTCTTCCAAGCTGCCGAATACGGCCAATCATGGACCTATTTCGGATCTCTCTACTTCAGCTACACCTCCCTCCTAACTATCGGCTACGGCGACTTCTACCCACAATCCAACTCCGGCAAGCCCTTTTTCGTCTTCTGGTCTCTACTTGCTGTCCCTTCCCTCACAATTCTCATATCAAACATGGGCGATACGATCGTAAAGGGCATCCGCGATCTTACGCTCTGGGTCGGCAACTTCACCGTTCTCCCCGGAGAAAAAGGAATGAGAACGACGTTGAAAGAATCAGCCAATAGGATAACGAGAGGGAGGATGTTTGATGAGGAAGTCGAAACCCCTCCCGGCTTATTAGGAGAGACCAATAAACGCGTCAAAGACTCTGAGTCCGACGACGAAAACGGTGGCGAGTCGAAAAATGATCCTGAATCCGCAGCCCAACGCACAGCAGGCCACAACGCCGATATGGAAACGCGCAAAGCCTCCCAACAAGGCAAAGAAAATGATGAGTTGCCGAAAAGTCAGAGGCATTATCATCATGTCTTAATTAAGGAAATTTCCAAAGTCATAAAACATTTGAGATCCAGTCCGCCGCGGAAATACACGTTTGATGAGTGGGCGTGGTATTTGAAACTGATTGGGGAGGATGAGAGTTCTGCGGAGACGCATAGGAGGGCTAAACGGAAACCTAGACCTGATGGCGAAGGTTTAGGGGCGGCGCTTGGGGATGGAGATGTGGGGGTAGGGAAAGGCAGGGAGGAGGGAAGGGATAAGGAGGGGAGGATGGAGTGGAGTTGGGTAGGGAATAGGAGTCCGTTGATGGGGAATAAGGAGGAGGCAGAGTGGGTGCTGGAGAGGTTGACGAAGACGCTGGAGAGGGAGTTGGAGGAGATGAGGAGGGAGGAGGTGGAGGCGAAGGGGAAGGGGGAGAGTGGGAGGATGTGGACGGAGAAGAGAAATGAGGAGCAGAGAAAAGGAAAGGGGCAGACGAGTGACAGTAGTCGAACGGTGACGGAGAACAAGGAAAAGCCACATAAATGATATGAGCATGGTCGGAAAAGTAATATGTTTTTGGAGCTGCAAGTATTTGCATTTTGAGTAGCTAATAAGGAGATGACCATCGGCTACCCTATATCTTATCCTATACCCACACTTTATGCAAAATAAGGCGACTAGCATCAGCCATCCTGTAGTCTGTCCTAAACCCAAGGTTCGCGCAATATAATGCGACGAGCACTAGCTATCCTATACCGATACTATACGAACACTTTACACACATACCCACTAGCAGTACCAACATCCTAGAAAAGGGGTATCTCCTCATCATCCTCCTCATCCGAATCCTGAACAAACACCGGCGGTCCAGGGACACTGTCATTAACAAGACTATCGGGTAACATTTGACTTTTAGTTAAAAGCTGCGACGAAGCCATAGAAAACGGAATCATCGAGTTAGGATGAACGACCGAGTCTGAGGATTGGGGGACGGTTCGTACGGTTCGCGGTGTTGGTAAATGCGGAGTACTAGATGCGACCGGTCGGGTGGGTGATTCCCAGATGATTTCGGGGAGGGAGTGATGTCTGGGCGTTTGTGTTGGGCTGAGATCTACGGTTTCGGCTTGTGAGGGTCGGGGTGGTTGGGGTGTTTGTTGAAGGGTAGAGGAATCGTTCTCAATTCTGAGAGACAAAGTCGATTTTGGTTGAGAAGAAAACGTTGCTGGTTGAGTAAATTGATATAAAGTGCTGAGGAGTTGAGCTTCGGCTTCTTGCGCATCTGTGGAGGATGATTCTGGTTCGTCGCGAGTAAAAATAGGAGGTTTTAGGTTGCCCATCAACTCGTCTAGTGGCACAGGTCTAACCCATTGCCACCTCGAAGGGGGCCCTTTAAGCCATTCCTTCATCTTCAGATCGGCTAAAGTCAGAGGATTTGCGAGCTCGTAGAAATCAAGAATTTCATACGCATATCCATTGCTATCAGCGGACTCGGCATTGAAATCTGCATTCCCGATGTAATTTTCATCCAGCCTCTCACAGCAACCTGCTCGTTTCGCTGGACCGATCGAAGCCATGTATTTCACAGTTGATTTAGGGGCTGTCTCATACATCCATACTCGGCGTACCGAAGCTGGAAAGGCCAGGTTACGAAATTCGTGATCTTTCGTCCGATTGACAATGTTGGCGACATGCTGAGGATGAATCGAGATGAATATGTCAGAATCGTCTGTCCTGGGCGCCATCGCATCTGCATACTGAGTTGATATTCGCTGGCTCCGCCTGAACTGACTTATTCCCCTGTCCTCTTCACCGAGCACTTCTGGTTCTTGAAATTCTTCAGCAAACTTCTGGGAATTTTGACTTCTTTCGCATGTCCTACCGGAACCCCAAACTTGCTCGGCTTCCATCTGCGTGTCAAGACCAATTTCTCCATAGTATGTTTCTGCTCCAGGTTCTTCTTCTCGAAGCTCTCCCTCAATTCGAGACAACACTGGATCTTCCTCCTCTTCGGGGCTATCCTCTGCCTGTAAAGTATTCCCTTGCTCCACATCACTATCTTCATCTTCATCCGAGTCTTGGATTTCGAATTCTAAAGGTTTGATTTGGGGTAACGGTGGATGTGACTTCAACTCTGTTGAGTCATGCTCTGGCATCTTGAACTTGACACTCTTTGTAGGACTGGAGCTAGGTACAGGACTTGTAGGAACGAGAGTCAGCTGGCTAGTTTCTGTATCGAAGGTGTCTTTGATTTCGAGTTTTCGAATTCGTTTTGGCGTAGACCTCGAACTTATGGAGAATGGTATTGGAAGATTTAGAGTCTTTTCCCTCAAAGGTGATCTGCTTAGAGAGAGAATTCGAGAAGACGAGATTGGTGTTGCTGGAGATTGGGATGACGGAATCTCCTGAGTTATGTTTCGACGAGGCGTTTGTGGTGGGCCCATGGTTCCACGCACTCCTCTTCTTCTGATGGATGCTTTGTCTGCCCTGGTTGGGTTTTCTGGAACGGCAAATTCAATTGCATTTCTGGAGCGAGGTTGTAGAATTTGAGAAGATTTAGGGACATCAAAGATATTGTCCTCATCGTTTTCGTTTTGATTTGCAGTGGAACTCCAGCTTTCAATTTGAGTCAAAGTCTGAGTATGGAATTTCGACTCTGATGAAGTTTGATCTCCCAGAGTTTTTCTGCGCTTGTTATTCCTAGACCTCTTCGGGTTTTCCTGGTAATTGTCCTCATCCCCCGTTGTCTTCCTCCGTCTCTTTCGTTTTTCGGCCTCAGTTTCGTGGAAGTCGGGTCCTTCCAAGTCCTCCTCCTCAGGGTCATTTTCGCTATCATTAAATTGGCTTAAATATACAAAGTCCATTTGCGTGAGCGTATTATCCTGTTTTAGGAGTCGTTTTGAGCCATTCTTGCCGTATGATTTCACACTTTTCTTAGGCGCTGGGAACTTGGCCTGTTTGAGAGGAACTTTTGAGGCATAAAATCTGTCAGCAGGTGCGCTGACTTTTCTTCGAGGCGGCATGTTTGAATTTGAATATTAGATGCGAAAATGAGTGGCGAAAGTAAATAGATTGAATATCAAAACTCGCGTTCTGGAAGACGCGTATGAGCTAGCTGACAAAGACAGGTCGCGCTTGTGATCAGGTGATGTATATTCTAGACTTGCCATCTCAAATTACTTCAGCGCCGACGCCCTTCAAGAATCTCTAGAAATCAAGCCTATAGCTCTTGAATGAGAAAACTTCTCCCACTCAATTCCAATCTTCGCTCACCCGGTTTCTATTCTTACCTGCATGATGAGCGACCATCAGCACCTCTGATTCCCGTCCCCAAGAAAGCGCCGACGGTCACGCAATCAGAGCCTTCTAGACCTCAAACTCACTTGATCTCAAAGACGAGGCACCATCCTGCTCTCACAAAGCTCATTATGACCAGTTTTACAGATCGCGTTCAAATTGCCATCCTCTCATCAATCACGTGGTTGAAAGGGTCACCTTTTCCGAGGGAAGGACTAAGTTAAAGTAGTTACCTCTGGCGTTGTCTTTCAGTCAAAGATTACCAACATGTCCTCTTCCGTAGAAGCAAAATCTGAAGTTATTCTTGCAGCTGCTAGAGTCCATAGCCCCGGCGTTTTACAGCGTAGTGGAATAGGGTTTAAACCCGTCCTCGACCAGGCTCCTATCAAGACCATCATCCATCTCCTGGTCGTAGGTCGGAGCTTTCAAGGTCATCCTATCACCGCTTCTCAATACAAGTGTAAGGTCTCTTTTAAATTTTAATTCAATGCTCAACCCAGAATCAGTCACTACAAACTCCATCCCCTATCCCGAACAGCTCACCACTGTCCCAGCCTTGTGGAAGCCGCAGCCTGGGAAGAATGTTCCCAAAATCGCACAGGACCATATACCTTTTACAGAACCGCTTCCGCTGCTTTCATCCCGTTCCGCACCATCTCTCCCTCTCCTCTGCCACCCTCAACCTTTCTCTCCACGACCACTAACCCACTCTCTTGACCTCCATTTACGCCCAACACAAAATTCTCCTCTCATCACTCAATAAGTACCAATTCGCAATCTGCGAACAGATACTCCTTGGTAAATCTTACGTCCACATCGCGCTCCTCAAACCCTTCTCCCATGGCTCATAAGCAAAAACACCGCTCTTGGCTCTAACGGTGGATTACGACATTGCTACAGACCCTCTTGATGGTTCAATCATTATCCAATTTTTCAAATACTCGAAGAATTACATGGTATCAAACGCTATGAAATTCTTGGATCCAGTGGAAACCGCACCTGGACAGGGGTGCAAAGTGATGAGGAGATCTTGGGTTATTTAAGGAGTTTGGGGCTGAGTCAGAGTAATGCACATTCTGTAAGTACAGAATCTCTTTCTCAACACTCCCCAGCATTATGCATTTACCAATCAGTGGAATCTGCCACATCTTTCCAGTACGATATATATGGAGATTTAAAAGGACCAATAGTAGTCTATCCTTCTCATCCCTTCATCCTTTGGCAGCAGATTCGCTATCCGTTGTACTACTCAGCCCCATCACAGCCATATAAACCTTTATAAGCAAGATCCATGTCTCAATCTTACCCCCAGTACTTCTCCAAACAACAATAAAACACTAGGCTGTGAAGCTGGCTCTCTCTCCTTCTCTCCGGGGCGCATCATCATCCACACATCTAGCGACTCTTGAACACTTTACGTATTTTCAAAGAGCTTCTCATCCCCTAAACGTCGCATCTCCCTCCAAGCCTTTCATTTTACAGCCTTCCGCTAACCTTCAGCGGATTAATTTCATTGTTCCCCCTAGGCCCCCTTTTCTCGCGCTATCCCTAGATCTCCCTCTCATTTCCGTTTCTTTTTTATGAACCGAGAAATCCTACAACCTAACTTATTACTGAAAATCCCAACAGTGTGGCACAGCAGCCATTCTGCCTTGCGGCGTAGTAGCCCCCAACTTATGCGTTTACGGAATCCGAGGACGGTGAGTCATGGACGCAAGTGTGCTAGGTTCCCCTCGCCGTAATTCATCCCCATTCACAACCTTATTGATTTGAAAATTGGAAAAGTCAATAAATAGATTGACGAGGAAATCTGCTACGTGAGAGAAATTGCATTCTGGATGCCGGTAATTCCAATAACGCATTTAAGCGCCGCAGTCTATGGGGTTGCTGAAAAGGCTGCGGATTTGATCAAAGAAGCTGCAAATTGAAGATTGAGTGGGGAGGTAAATGTAATGTGTTCTGGTATTTCCATATCTAAATATTCAATTTACTTCTAGACCTCGCGTCTTCGACCATGAGGTACTTTTGCGTTTGAATGAAAAACATTTATTACAAGTTGAAGCAACCCAAACTCCGCACTGTCCTGACCACCACGCATCTCTTCAGCAATTTAAAAACCAGCACAATCTGGACAAACCACCCCTTTGCCTCCAACGGCTAACCACTCAAACGCTCCTCTCCTCACTCGCGCTCCGATCATCCAACTCTATACCCCCCTTCCTCGCTACCCTCCTCTCTTCCCTCTCCAACCTCTTCTCCTCTTGCCTATACCTCTTCGCCTCCTTCTTCTCCCTCTTCAGCGCTTTCTTCTCCTTCCTGCTTAGAGAAGGGAACTCGCTCCCCTCTCCCTTGAGCACGCGTCCCGGATGACAAATATTCAAGATGACACACGCAGCCCACATTGGCAACCCATCAAGTGCATAGAAATACGCTTCATGGAACGGCACGGGATTTTTCGCCGGATCGAGACCCGAGGAGAATTCGACCATGCGGTAAATGATACGCGTGGTGATGAGAGCTAGAACGGCGTAGAGCGCGTAGAGGAGAAGACCCCAGTTATCGGGACGGGCGGAGTGAAGGAGGGTGCGCGGAGAGGACGAGGTGGTGCGTTGGCGCATGGTGAGGTGGAAGCGGATTGCGATGCTGGTGAAGACGATGATGCAGGCTTCTTGGAGACCGATGCCGCCCATGTAGATGTGGATTCCGGTTTGGATGGTGGACGGGGAGGAGTTGGGTTGGATCATTATGCCGCCTTTATACGTATGTTAGTATTTTGGTTGGAAGGAAAGGGGGTGGGATCAGGGGGGACGAACCTGCGACTTGGGTAATGAAAGAGGCGACGTCGAGCCAGACGAATATCTTCGCTACTTTGATACCCTTTACTCCCCATATCTTTTGCTCGGGGATGAAGAAGTAGATCATTCGTCCCATGCATTGGTATACGAAAGCGTTAATCCACATCGGTGCGAGCAAGACTAGGATTTGGGAAACGAAGGCGATGTTCGCGTCCTGTTGATGTTTGGTCCCATAAACGCGGATAGCGAAACTGGCTGTTTCCCACCAGGCGCCCATAACGAGTGTCCAACATAGCTTCTTTTTACCAAAATAGAAGGCTTGGTAGATGTGTGCAAAGAGCGTGCTGCCGAAGAGGACGGCGAAGATAATGGCTGCCGCCATGGAGGGATTGTAATTGTATTGAGCATTGCAGGCCCACTCAGGGACGTATCCATTTTTGTCGGGGATCACAGATATGCATGATGGGGAGGCTGTCGATGTGGAGGTTGCGGTGGAGGTGGAGCTGTTGATCGTGGTTGACATTGTGTCTGGGATGGGAATGAAATGAAATGAAAGTGAGAGATAGGTGGGCAGTATGTGGAGCGAACGGGATATATACACTTGACTTCATAATTCTCTCGATAGTTTTGCCAAGTATCAACGGTAAGGGGACGTTGTCTCAATGATGTATGTGACAGCCGCAGATGTATGGCCGCGTAACTGTCATGTGCAATTGTGTACGAACAAGCACACTACAACCAGTCATTCATGAAGCTTAAATTCGAGACACCTAGGAATCTTGTCATGATACTGAGATATGCACTGTCAGCTTACCATACAGTGTCGCCGCGTATGTGAGAAGAGATTAAAGCCTTGCAATGTCTCCGAAGCCAACAAGATTTACGACACCAATGACAAGGGAGAAGCGTTAACTGTTACCCCGGCCTTGCTGTGGGATCGAGAATTCGCAAGTCCCACCACGCAATGCACAGCCTTGTTGCTGAAATGGTCATCCAAATAAAGTATCAATTGGCCGAACACAGCCTTCGCGATGCTCAGGTACGCGTGTGTGTTAGCGACCAAGCCAATCGCGAGAGATTATGTAAGGAACGATGTACGATGCAGGGCTAGGTATGCCACGTGACTTTATTTTCTGAAATTTGACTTTGATTTCAGTTTGAACGACGGGACGCTTGTCAAGATATGTCAGGATATGCTAAGAGATAGTGATTTAATAATTGGAGTATAAACTTGCTCCAATTTATGCGTAATTATGCGTGATCAATTTATTGAGGCCTCCTTCCCCCCCCCAGACCCGAGGTCCATCACGGGACTTCATACTTTATACGGTTTCCGGTACCCTGAAACTCTTCGGGACGGATTACTGCAGTGTATAAGATCGACAGTGTAGGTGCTGCACTGATGAGTTCCGCACTGTATGTTCTACAGCGTAAGGTAGGTATGGATGCGGCAGTGTAAATCTATGCTTTCGGCATCTACCCATGAAATCTGGGCTGCTCAGGTCTGTGCCTTGATGAAGCCGTTGCTGGTAGTGTTTCTGTGTGAAGCCATTAGTGGTGTTGTTTCGACAACGCTCAGACTTTGTTCCTCGGATCGTGAATCTCTCCAGATTTCAGAATGCCAAGGTGTCCCGACAAAGCTTGTCCAAACGCTGTATCATGATATTGCCGTGGATGGCCATGCTTTTAATGAATCATGATGGATGAATCGAGAGCATAGAATGAAGATCATAGGGGCTTGGCCGGCAAACTTTATAAGTTTTGCGTAACTTCGCACCTTTTTTACTATATGTGTGCCCTAGGGAGGTGATGCCGCGGTAATAAGCTGACCTGACCTGACCGGACATGGCAGATCAATCATCACATTTCGGTTCCCGCACTAGTCTCGCGATGGTCATGCAAACGGAAATATTCGCGCGCCAGGACTAGTAGACCCTGCATTTCCTGCTACTAGTGGTTTTTTTTTTTGTGAACAGGCCCAAGCGGTTGGATGGAAGATATGCAGTGACATCCTCCTCACCCACGATATGCTCTGGCCAGAGGTCAAGACAAATTGGGGCAATCTGTGGGTGCGTAATGCTTGCTAGATAGAGGTAGAACGACCTTGGGTAGAGAAGCTACCTGAGCCATTTCTTACAATGGAAGTTTACTTTCCTCTTGTTCCATGGTTCGTATAGCAGGCAGTCGTCGGTCGTTCTCGTTCTTAAGGAGAGAGAGTGGGACCTCCCGAGATCGACCCAGTCTACGCGGAATAGCATCGTAAGGCCAGGTTGAGATGCCGAGACGAGATTGGCTGCAGGGCATACCAAGCTTTCTGCATAGCATGCTGTCAAACTGACTAGCCTAAAAATGGTCATCACTCAGGGACTACTGCCTGCGAACGTCAATCCGTCTCAAGGTAGTGTTCTGCTCTGTCAATGAACATAAACATGAATATATGCATATGAACATCAACATGAATTTGAACATGATGAATATGAATATGCATATGAGTTTGAACATGAATATCCATGAATATGAAAAATCTATGCCGAGCGTCTCGATCTCCTCTCTCACTGAACATGGTGAGATGTGAGATAGGCCTGGGACGCTTTCCATTGACGAGGAGAAAACTTCTCGTAAGCCGAAAGACTCTCAAACACTGTGCCACGATGGTGGAACAATTCCTAGGAAACGAGCTCCGCAGTACAGCCTCAAAGGATTCAAGGACCCTACCGCTATTCCAGTATCCAGTATCCCAGGCGTCAGAGCAGGGGGAATCGACTTCCGATTGGAATAATATAACCAGGTAATGTGGCTTCTTCGGGCCTGGTTATACGATATTAAATGCGCACACCTTTCTCCGAAAAGGAAATGCGACTCGATTCAGCCCCAGACCACGGCCCCAGCTCGTTGCAATTACCCAATCAACCCAACACAGTATGAAGCATCAACGATGTCACCATAAATCGGCTCAATAATTCATTTTATTTTCCTTCTTTCCCTCTTTTAATTTTCAATTTGCAGCTCTGCACAGGTTTCACATTCGACAAAGTCTAGCAATTTCCTCGTCGTCCTCGGACACCCTGCTTCAAACCGACTTCTAGTTCACTAGGTTCGAATCGCGCATGATAGGAAATCGCGTGTGAACTATGGCCATCTCGTTCACCTAATTATTGTATATCAGCCTCCGTTCCTTCTTGTTCACTCCTTTGACAACGTTTCCGTCGTTCGTTACAACCTTCAATTCTCACTTCGCTCGGCCTGTCTCAGTTCAGGACAGGACCCCTCGACCATGGATCCCGCCAAGATAGCTGAGGTCAATGGGACGTCCATATCCATGAAAGGACCCCATATTACGCATGTACAGCTTCAATCAATTTCCAGGCTCGCTCCCTTCAGTGCCCTGATCATCAGCATCATCTTCGTCGTCTACTTTGTCATTCGCTTTTACGTCCTCGAAGGTTTCCTCCTCGAAAAATTCTATGGCAGAGTATACACCTCCATGGATGAGACTACAAGGAGGGGTTTTGTCAACCATCATATCGCCGGATCAACAAAGATCTTGATCTTGATCATTGCAGCATATCCGTTTATTGATGTGGCCTTCCTGACGGCGAGCCCACGTACGCCCTTCGCCGGGTCAACGTTCGTCACACAGGGTGATGTCCTCATCGTAGCTTCGCAGATGCTGATTGCGATGTACGTCTTCGAACTATTCTACCGACCAAAGATTTCTCCCGTCAGCGTGGCCCACCACATCGGCACCATCATGATTGGTCAATCCGCCATTGCGATCAGCTTGAACCTGATCCACGAGAAGGATGCAACTATTGAGTTCATTCTGTGTACAGTGTGGGGTAGGTTTCAAATTATTCAACCTGCTTGAACTTTGTGGCTAATTTCACTTTAGGTGCCTTCGACATCGTCTCCGAATTCCTACCTCACCTCAGCATCATTCTCTACCGCGTTTACCCTGACTCACACCGGTTTCTACGATCACTCTTTCGTATAGCGTGCATAACAACCCTGACGGGGACAGTGGCCGAGACAATTATCACAATGTGGTTGTTTGGAAGTTTATGGCCAAAGTGGACAATTGCATTCAAGCTCACAACGCCAATGCTCCACATCCTCTTCATGAGTGCACAACTGTGGGGAAGTTGGAATTTCTACAAGATGTACCAAAGACAAACACGGTTATTAGATGCAGCGGAAGGCAGAACATCAGATGTGGAACATGCACCAAAACAAGAGTCTGAATATAGATTGAAGGAATCGTCAGTGGTGAATGTTCAAGTCGTCTCGAGAGGTTCCAACCCAGATTCCGAACGAACTCTTTAGCATCGTGGGCTACATGGAGGCATTTACCTGGCGTTGATTTGTAGCGATTCATTGTAAGGATTAAATTCGGTATGGCATAGAAATTGCGGAGTTTAAGAGCATGCCGAACATAGGTACTAGAGTTTTAATACAAGGTTTCAAATCTGCCCCCAGGTCCAAGTACTTGCAGGTCCGACCTACCTTCGCGGGACCAACTCATCGCAGATACCTCCTCAAAACCCATTCTCATCACGAACCAACCAACAATCAAAGATCTAGACCAAAAAGAAGCACGCAATCTACAGAACGTGTTCATCATCCCCCATGTCTCAGCCCACCCAACGCCTTGGCGCCAATCTTTCTTGGCATCTCGAAAAACACTTTCTTCAGCTTCTAGACCTTTACGCCTAGATGCTGGAACGGAGTGGCCGGACCTCTCACCACCTTGCCAAGCTTCTGCTTCTGCTTCTCAGCAAGCCAAGAAACTCGACACCTCCACTATTGATTCCTTCTTCTCATCACGCGTCGACTAAGATAGTCTAGATTTCCACCGTCCCGTGGAAACATACCCTTGGGTTGCTCGGTATTCAACCATCTTCCGTACCACGGGAGTGAATTGTGTAATACTCCCAAGCTCACTTCGAAATGCAGCATCTGCTCCCACTCTGTGTTCGCGTGAGTCACGTGATGCGGATCAAATTGCTTCGTCGGGTTCCATTTCATGAAACAAAACTTATTCCAATATCCCCTAGATCTACGTTCTTGAATCTTCTTTTCGACCAAGAAGCATTTGTAAGCTTGGTAATGCGGTCGTAAGGTCCTACCGACTCTGAATGAATGGAATGCCTATGCTTCATTTAGAACGCCGATGTTTGCTTAATGTCGGATCAGCTTGCTTCGTAGGAAGGGAAGGAAAGATCTCATAGCTCCTCTATCTGCTCGTTCTCTGCGAATCACTATGTTTTTTCTCTTCTTGTTTTATTTACTTCCACCCTCAGGGGTTGCGCAAGCTTGCGGGGATGGATAGTGGTCTCATCTCATCTCATCATCATAAGATAACAACCTTACTTCCTTGCATTGTAAGCATGGTAAGTGCAAGCAAGGTTTATGCAACAAAATTTAGGTAATAGAGAAAGCGGACAACGGCGTGCACATCAACGGAAGTATATGTTTGCTGTGTCGGATTTCTATTCTTTCTTTTCAATGTTTCGATACTTGTACTTCTAAAATCGCTCATTGTGTTCTGTACAGAGCTTTTGACTACCCAATACCTCGCAGGGCTCGCATCCACCAAAATACATATCCTTCCCAACACATCCGCAAGCCTCAAAACAAGCCAACTTCTATTCCCAATCCAAACCCACCGCCATCAAACAAAAATTTCAAGTTCGCTTTCGCCAAGCACCCCAACTATCATCAATAAATTAGCATACTTTCCCCGGACACGAAAACCTGCCAAGCCAACTCAAACCTTCCTCCCCCCAATCGCACAAACAAAGTAAAAAAAACTTACCAGACCAACCCCGCAAAAGCACTAACACCAGTCCAAACAATAACGCCCCCATACAACCCACCATACCCGGCAACTCCTCCCTCCCACCCCCCTCTCTTCAACAAAATCTCAGATACGGGCCCGCTGACTACAGCCCCGATGCCGCGCCCAGCGCTGAAAAGACCCATTAGGATGCCCATTCCTGGTTCCGCAATATCATCTCCCTTAGTAACATCTCCATGGCCCTGCCTCTCACCCTCACCTCCTCTTATATCTTCCGTCCCGGACCGGTTTCCAGTATCAGGCTCGGAATTTACAGTGAGGGTAGGGGTGGGAGTAGCGTTGGGAACGGAGGCGGCTTGGACGTCAGCCATCATGCCCGCCCATAGCGCGGAGAACCCCCCCGCAGTCAAGCCATACGTGATGGCGAAGATTGCGAGTAGGGGGAAGGAATTGGCGAGGCCCCATAACAAGAAAACGGATGCTGTGGTTAGCAGGGAGGAAAAGGTCACTATGTGTGTTGTGGGCTGGGTGTCTGTTAGGTGCCCGAGGAGGATTGTTGAGATTAGGGTAGAGGCGTTGAGCACTGAGGAAGTTAGTGGGGTGTTTTGGGAGGGGATTTGAATTGTGGAGGGTGTGAGAGGTTGGAGATGGGAAATACGTACGGGCGAGGAGGATAGTGGACTTGACGGATGAGAGGCCGAGTTGGAGTGCGTAGGTGGGGAGGTAGACTAGGGAATTGGGAGTTAGTAATTGCTTGTCTTGGATTTGAGAGATAAGATATTTATCATAAAGAAACAGGGTATTAAATAAGTAATCTTGTATTTTGGGGACAGACGTTTATTGTGTGATTGATCGGGATGGGAAATTTGATCACGGATGTGACTTACTGGAGGGGAGGAAGAAGCCGAGGGATTCAAGGATATTGCTTTACGATTATCAATATCAGCGGATGAGTGAAGGATTTTAGGGGCACGTACGAGATTTGCAGAAAGATAAAAGTTCGATTG
>Ga0182030_10017548_pt1 | contig 13800 bp, 10 predicted proteins | sample 812S3MmetaG_FD_121299 | JGI IMG/M metagenome (GOLD analysis project Ga0182030, IMG submission 121299) | Permafrost microbial communities from Stordalen Mire, Sweden - 812S3M metaG (Illumina Assembly) | ecosystem: Environmental > Terrestrial > Soil > Wetlands > Permafrost | place: Sweden... | reverse complement strand
CGCCTACCAGTTCATCGCCACCACCGGCCCGGGCACGCTCACCGCCCCGGTGGTGAAGACGACGACGGTGACGGGAGATGTGGCCCGGGTCACGGTCACCGGACGGACCCAAGCCCTCATCCCGTGGCTCGACCTCACCGTGTCGGCCACGAGCAATACCCCCATCCAGGAGTACCGCACCAGTGGGTGACCGACGTAGGCGGATGCGCGGAGAAGAGGGCCAGGCCATCGCCGAGCTGGTGATCGTGGCCCCCGTGCTCCTCCTCGTCATCGTCCTCATGATCGGTCTGGGGCGGATCGACTCTGCCCAGGGCGACGTCGAGTCGGCCGCCCGCGCGGCGGTGCAGGCGGCCGTGGTCCAGAGCGACCCGGCCGCCGCCCAGGCCCAGGCGACCGCAGCGGTGACGAGCACCCTGGCCGGTGCCGGGCTCACCTGCCCCTCCCCGCAGGTCACCACCGACACGCAGAACTTCGTCCCTGGCGGCTCGGTGTCAGTCACCGTCACCTGCATCACGAGCCTGGCCGACGTGACGGTCCCCGGCCTCCCCGGATCGAAGACCCTCTCGGCTACCTCGACGGCTCATATCGATCCTTTCCGGGCCGTGTCATGAACAGAAGCGTCATGAATTCGTCGTCGCGCATGTGTTGTCCTGAACGGAATTTCAAGAAGGCGGGATAGTGAAGACAACGAGCCACCGACTGCGGGGCCACTGGTGGCCACGTCGTCACCGGGGCGAGGACGGCCAGTTCCTGGCCATGACGGCGGTGTTCATGACCATGTTCCTGGCCCTCGCCGGCCTGGTGGCCGACGGCGGCCGCTACCTCGACGCCAAGCAGGCGGCCGCCTCCGAGGCCGAACAGGCGGCCCGGGCCGGCGCCGGCTCCATCGACGTCGGGCAGCTCCACGCCGGCACCGTGGCCCTCGACCCCGCCGCCGCTGTCACGGCAGCGGAGACCTTCATGACCTCCTCCGGCCACCCCGGTACGGCATGGGTCGTCGGCAGCACCGTCTATGCCCAGATCAGCTACCGCCAGCCCACCCAGCTCCTCGGCATCATCGGCGTGGGGAGCCTCCAGATCACCGTGACCGAGTCCGCCACCGACGTGGCCGGCACCACTTCGGGAGGATGACGATGTCCACAGCCACCCGTCCGGCGGGTCGACCGACCGGACGACAGATCGCCGAGGGACTCGGTGCCGCCGCCGTGCTCGCCGCCGGGCTCGCCGGCATTCCCGTCGCCTTGGGCGTAATAGTCGGCTGGCCAATCCCGCACCACGTTCCTTCCGGGGGCCAGATCGGCCACGCGCTGCGTAGCCCGATCCCGGACTCATTCTGGCCCCACCTCTTCGCCACCTTGGGCTGGCTGGCCTGGATCTACTTCATCCTGTGCGTTGCCACCATCGTGGTTGTCCACCTCCGGGGTGCGCAGCACACGTGGCACCCGCGCTTTGGTCAGGCCGCCGCCGGCCTCATGACCGCCGTCATGGTCCTGGGCCAGTTCCGCGGCACCCCGGCCGGCCGGACCTCGGCGCCCGTGCCGGTCGTGCAGCTCGTCGCTGACGCCACGGCTGCCGCCGCAGTCCACCCCGCGGCTGTCACCCACACGGTGGTGGCGGGCGACACCTTGTGGGGAATCGCCGCCACCTACTACGGCAACGGCGCCAGGTGGCAGGCCATCTACCAGGCCAACGTCGGCGTGCCCCAGCCCGGCGGCGGCGCACTGGGCGACGCCCACTGGATCTATCCAGGCTGGGTCCTCGTCATCCCCGACGCGGACGCACCGCCGGTCGCCGCCGCTCCTGCGCCACCGTCGAGCGCACCCGCACCCGCACCCGTCATCCCGATCACGGCGAGCGGCGGTCACGACATTTCCGCCCGCCCGCTTCCTTCCGCGCGTCGCGGCGCCCCCGCCAAGGACGGGGCCCATCCGGCGGCCGTCCACCGCCTAAGGCCGGCTGCCCGCATCCTTCCCACCACTCCGCGGCCAGCAGCGGACACAGGGCCGATCGTGCACCACCATGAGGGGGCGCACTCCGGCGCCTTGGGATCGCACGCGGGCAGCGGGACCCACCGCCCCCCGGCGATCGCGCCGGACGACGAGATCGGCGCCTTTGCTCTCGGTGCCGGGATCTTCGGACTGGCCGCCGTCGGCCTCGTCGCCGCCCTCGACCGGCGACGCCGGCGGCAGAGCGGACGCCGTGTCCCCGGCACGCGTATCGCCCTACCGGCCGCGCACAGCCCGCTGGCCGACCTCGAGCTCCGGCTCCGCCACTACGCCCGGGCCGACAGCCTGTTCTGGCTCACCCGCCTTCCCGACCTTCTCGCCCACGACGCTGGCACGCCACGGCCGGAGGTCACTGCAGTGCGCGTCCTCGACAGCGGGCTCGAGGTCCTCATCACTTCCGAGGCCGGTGACCTCCGCGCTCCCTTCGAGAGACGGCCCGGTGATCCGACCGTCTGGTATCTGCCGTATGACGCGGATCCGGATGTCGCGGACGACAGCGTGGTTAGCGAACCGGTGCCGCTCACCCTCTTCACCATCGGCCATGGGGGTGTCGGCACTCTGCTCGTGAACCTCGACCATTTCGGCAGCGTCCACATCCAGGTCGAGGCCGACCAGGTTCCCGGCACACTGGCCGCCATCGGTGTCGAGCTGGCCGGTACGACGGCACCGGAGGCCGTCACCGTCGTCGCCGTTGGCGTTGGACACGGCGTCATCGACCGACTCGGCAACGGCGCTATCGCCGACGACATCGATGGGGCGCTCGCCCGCTTACGGCCGGGTGAGGAGGCCATCGTCCTTGTCGATGCGATCTCGGTCGCCGGCCCTCTTGCCGAACTCGCGGCCACAAAGGAGGGTCTCCGTTTGGTGACCGCCGGCCCTGTTGCTCCGGCTGGCGCCGGACTCGTCGTCGACCCGGCCAAACTGACCTCGATCGGTCGCCAGTTCGGCACGGTCGAACCGCCTCTCGTCACGAACGAAACGCTGACCCAAGTCGAGGGTCTACTGGACCTTACCGAAGCGCCGGCAGCTGCTCGATCCGACGACGAGCCGTACAAACGGTTTCACGCAACCGCACCATCACCTAATACTCCTCCGATTGGCCTGGTCATTCTCGGTCTCCTCGGGGAACCCTCCATCGTTGTGGGAGGAGGCGAAGCCCGGGACCTGCTCGAGGCGGTCTCCGCCACGGCTGGGACGAAGGCTCGAAGGGTCGTCGAACTGCTTGTTTACCTGGCTGCCCATGACGGGACCGCCACTCGAGGCGACTGGCTCACCGATATTTCGCCCGACAAGGCCCTGAGCGATGGGTACGTGCGAAACCTCGTCCTCCTGACCCGCCGGTCCCTCGAGGCCGTCGCCGGAGAACCCGAATTACTCACTTACAACCGGGCCACACAGCGGCTGACCCTCTCAGAGATTGTCAGCACCGATTGGGCCGAGTTTCGGTCTCTCGCAACCGACGGAGGATTCGACGCCCTCCGGAGGGCGCTCTCACTCGTCCGAGGCGCCCCTTTTGGAAGCAATCCGGAAGCCTGGACATCGTCCTCTGGCATCTCCTACGTCATTGTCGACGCAATCGCCGAAGCGGCCGCCTCCTTCGGAGAACGTGCCCTGTCCGCTGGCCAACGTCAGCTCGCCACGTGGGCCGCCCGCCAAGGGCAACTCGCCGATCGCTACGAACAACGCCTCTGGCGAGTTCTCCTTCAGGCAGCTTCTGACAATGCCGGTCTCCAGAAGCTCTGGCAAGAGCTCCTCTCACTGCTCGCTGTAGACGGCGATGTCGCCTCGGACCTCGACCCCGCCACCGTTGATCTCTACAACCTCCTCTACGCAGCGAGAACATCGGGGGCGGAAGTCCTGGTCCTTCAGGACGAAGATCAGGCCGTCATTCCGACTCGCCAAGCAGGGTAAGTCCCAATCGTGGCACCTGGTCCTTCGCCCCCGCACTGTGTCTAACGGCTGGCGCCGAGGACTGTTAGGCGGACTGATGTGCCAGGGGGTTTGTGGCCATCGAACTTCACCTACGATCTGGCATGAAACTGGAGGTCACCGCTGCAGGGTTTCCAAGAAAACGAACGTACGTTCGACACGATAGGATCGGCGCGATGCGAGGTGGGGACGATCGCGAGCCACTCGGAGCGGTGGCGTTTAGGTCAAGAGGCAGCGTGGTCCAATGAGACGTCGCTACGACAGCGAGCTTTTGGAGCTGCCGGAAACCCTTCGAGCGGTTCTTGAATCCGACCGCAGTGAGAGCGTCGAGAATGCCATTCGGGTGCAGCGGCCGATGGTGTTCGTGGGATCCGGTGGAGCACTGGCTGTTGCCCAACTCGCCGCTGACCTCCACACCAAGTCCACAGGCGAACTGGCTGTTGCTACCACTCCACTCGTAGCAGCGACTGCGCAACTGTCGTCAAACACAGGGGTGGTCCTGTTTTCGGCGCGAGCCAAGCACCCTGACGCGGCGCTCACGATTGATGCAGCCCGAGCACGAGGAGCAGCACATGTTGGCGTCGTGACGTCTCGGAGTCGCGAGGAGTTGCCCCCATCTCTGCGTAGTGGCGACGTATGGGTAGGTACGGTTCCAAGTCCACGCGATGGCTTTTTAGCGACGAACAGTCTCCTGGCCATGGCCGCCGCGATTTGTATCGCCCACGACGTTGAGTTGCCAGCAGTGTTGCCTGCATTTGATCAGCAGCTGAGTGCCAGAATCAGGGAGTCCTGTCTCGTCCTTACGGGTCCAGGGACGGCGTCGATTGGCGTTGACGTCGAAGCTCGGCTTGTTGAGACTGGTTTGGCGTCAGTCCAGCTCGCCGATTATCGGAACCTCGCTCACGGCCGTCACGTCGGTCTTGTTCGCAACCTCTCTGAGGTCACCGTCGTTGGGGTGGTTGATCCGGCGTCGGCCGGCATCGCTGAGTCAACCTTGGACATCCTGCCCCCGGATGTCGACCTCGTCACGCTGCGCAGCGAACTCGAATGGCCAATTAGTGTCCTCGACCTGCTCGTCCAATCGATGCAACTCACTTCAACCGCTGGACACGCACACGGGGTCGATCCTGGAAAGCCCGGTGTTCAAGAGTTCGGGCGCCGTCTTTATCATCTGCCAGTGAAGAAGCTTCTTTCCGTCCCTCAACCAGACCCGATTAGTCGGAAGCTCTTCGTCAGCGACAAGAATGGATCGGCAAGACCGGTCTTCGAAGAAGCGCTGAAGGCGTGGCTACAGATCGCTTCTGCCGAACGGGTCGCGGGCATAGTGCTCGACTACGACGGAACCTGCGTTCCGACATGGGACCGCTTTCGACCGCCGCCGAGCGACGTCCAGGACCAGGTTGTACGCCTCCTCGAGGCGGGGATCGTCGTGGGATTTGCTACCGGGCGAGGTCGGTCACTTCATGAGACCACTCGCACTTGGCTCCCGAAGGTATTCTGGCCGAGCGTGCACGTTGGTCTTTACAACGGAACCCTGCTTCTCAAGCTTGCCGACAATCCTCCCAACGTTGCCAACTGCCATGGTCCATTGGCCGAAGCAGCCGATCGACTCGAAGCCCTTGGACTAGCGAACGACCTACTGGTGGAGCGTCGCCAGACGCAAGTCTCAGTGTCAGCGCCGGATAGCCATCTCTCGGGCACTCAGCTTCTTCCACTCGTCCGTTCAGTTCTCGCCCGTCCACCAACTATCGAATGCAAGGTCCTTGCTTCAGGGCATGCCGTTGACGTCGTCGCTCCGGACGCAGGAAAGGTCGCGGTGCTGGAAGCGGTCGCCGCAGATTGCGCCGGAGCGGTGCTGGCGATTGGCGACCAAGGACAGGTGGACGGTAACGATTTCGAGCTGTTGGCGGCAACAACACTGAGCATCTCGGTCGACCGTTGTTCAGCCGACCCTACCCGGTGCTGGAACCTGGACCGCAAGGGAGTTCGCGGGGCACCATTGCTGACTCGATATCTCAGCTCAATACAACAGCGGTCCTCCGGCCATCGCTTTGTTTGGCAGCTCAAATGAGAGACGAACTAAGCGGCCAGTTGCTTGACAAACTTCTCACGTGGTCAGCGGACGAACAAGCTCAATGGATGGCCGACCTGAGGCGGCTCGCCGCCTACAAGTATGACGACTATGAAGGCTTCGCCGCCGGCGAGAGATTTTTCGAGAGCTTTGCTCGGTGGCTGGGGCAATTTGACAATCCCGACGTTCGTCGTCGTCTGGTGACGTTTGTCCGATCTGAGATGATCTTCATCTCACGGGACGAACTTAATCACGCCATCGCCTGTGTATACCCTGACTTCATAAAACGGGCACTTGTCGTGCAGGTTGCGGACGAGATCGGGCTCTCGCCGTTTGACGTCCACAGCGTCGTCAGTAGCACCGCCTTTCGCACCCTGCGCCGGAAAACCCTCTATCTCGGACTCAGTGATGGAGCCCGCCTCGACCGGCTTCGCCGGGCAAGTCCGGAATTGTCGCACGAACAGTTCTGGCTTTCACCCGAACTCGGCCCGCATGCCATTTCAACGATGCGCGAGAAGCTTGAGGAGGCGATGACAGAGCTCGAACTCGATGGCGAGCCAAAATTCAGACAGGTCGTATTTGTCGACGACTTCTACGGAAGTGGAACATCCCTCTTGTATCGAAAAGATGATGGCGATTGGGGAGGCAAGCTGGCCCGAGCTCGCATTCACGTCAACGAGGATCTTCGCTCCGGGGACAACCCACTTCTTGAGGACGAGGCGCGAGTTACCGTTGTGATCTACGTCGCAAGCACACAGGCCGAGGCTCACATCAGAAAGGTGCTGGCGGAGTTTGAACCAACCTGGCATTTACACGTGGTTCAACAGCTACCACCTGATCTGCCGGTTACCGACGGTGATCTCGTCGAGATCTGTGAATGGTTCTTCGATGATGTCCTGATCGACAAACACAAGAAGGAACGTGTTCCGCTTGGATACAAGAGCGCCGCACTGCCGTTGATAATGCATCACAATACTCCGAACAACTCGATCTCACCGCTCTGGGCGGACAGTACCGACCGTACGGGAGGAAGGAACCGTCACGCTCTGTTTCCGCGGTACGAGCGCCACCACGTGGATAGGCCATGAGCATCTATCTGAACCCCTTTCATGCTCGGGCTTCCGAGCATCAGCGGGATCCCCACCAGTTCGTGGAAACGTTCGGTGCCGGTGCTCTCGACATGCTCCCCGGAGCGGTGTGGGACCGCTTGATTCTGCTCCGCAGTTCTCCAGGAGCGGGCAAGACATCCCTGATGCGGCTCTTCACCGTGGAGAACCTGGAATGGGTGAGACTTCGCACCAAGGACACAGAGGCGGTACACCGCGAGCTTCTCGAGCTGGGCGCCATCGGCGCAGAGGGACCACGGATCCTCGGAGTCCTCATAGACCTCGATCGAGACTACCGGTCTCTTCTCGACCTCCCTCTAGACGGGGAGCTGAGCCGCCGATTGTTTCTCAGGCTCCTCGACGTCCGGGTACTTGTCGGAACACTGCGCGCTGCTCTGACTGCGAGCCACCGCCCATTTCCAGAAGCGGTGAACGAGGTTGTGATTGAGGTCAAGGACGGCGGCAGCCGGGTCGAGGCACTGCTGGAGAGAGTGGGTGGTGCGAATGGTGAGGGGATTTTGGCCTACGCTCGCGACACTGAGCGGACGATCCTGAGACTCCTCGACGCGCTCGTGGACGCCGACGTTGACCAGATACCCGACGGTCACAACGAACTCTATTCCTTGAGCGTGCTGGAGGGCGCAACGTTGCGGGTCGGAAGCCGTCAGATCGAGGCTCGCCCCCTTGTGATGTTTGACGATGGCCACCGTCTCGAACGTACCCAGCGCGACACCCTTCTCAATGAGTTACGTCAACGCCGCACGAATGTAGCTCGATGGTATGCGGAGCGGTTCGAGGCCCTCTCCGACCAGGAGTTGCTGAGCGATGTCGGAAGCGAAGGTCGTGACATCACCCTGGTTGACCTCGATGCGATCGCACGCCAAGGAAGCACCGATGGACGGAGATTCCTTCGCGGACGCTACGACAAGGTACTAGCCGATATCGCTCGGCGGCGAGCGGCTCCTCAGCTTGCCACTTACGCTCAGGAGCACCAAGAGTTTCTTCAGCTTCTTGAGGAGGATCGTAACGTTGCGTTTGAGGCTTCGTCCGTTCCCATTATTTCTGCGCTCGAATCCCGCGTAACCATCCTGGCAGGAGGCGACCCCCGCTACACAACGTGGCTGAACGATGCCAAGCAGCTTGAGGGATTCGAGGCGGCAGCGCGTTGGCGAGAGCTAGAAGTCCTCATCCTGAGGGACCAAGACCGACAGCAGGACCTGTTCGAAGTTACATTGAACGAAGATGATATTGACGCTCGGTCTAACTCCGCTTTGCGCGAAGGAGCTGCACTGAACGTTTCGAACGAATTCAAACTTCCCTACTACGCGGGCCCGGCGATGGTTCTGCGATTAGGGTCTCACAACGCTCACCAGTTCCTCAACCTGTGCGGAGATCTCTTTGCAGAGATGCTCGTAGATATCAGCCTTGGGCGTCCTCCCCGACTGAGTGTCGCTCGTCAACACAGAGTGCTCTATCAGGCGAGCGAGCGCCTGTGGGAATCGATTCCACGAACGATTCCCAATGGGCGAGACGTCCAGGCGCTCGTGAGCGAGATTGTCGCAATCTCGCAGGAAGAGAATGCCAAACCGCGTATGCCCTATCCGCCGGGGGTGACAGGAACGGCTCTCCTGATGTCGGACCGAGCTCTCCTGCTGGATCCCGGTTATCGCACCCGCACACCGGGCGCCGAGCGGCTCTTTGCGGCGCTCGCATCGGCCGTCGCGTACAATATTCTTAACGCCGATCTTGAGTATTCAGTCAAGAATAATCGTTATATGGTTCTGTACCTCAACCGTCTTCTTTGCCCGCGATTCGGATTGCCGCTCGGTTATGGCAGTTTCAAGGAGCGGCGGCTGGGAGTGATGATCGGTTGGATGGGAAAGCTGTCGGGACAGGCGGGTCGGTCACGTGCGGGTCCCCTGCCCGAGCGGCTAGCTTTATGACGGCGCGCTGGGCCGATTATGTGATTGCATTTGGCGGCCCCGACGACTTGCCGGCTTCCTTGTGGCAAGCTGCCGCCGAATCGTGCGAAGGCGCTCGAAGTATGTTTGTCCTGGGCGTCGGATTCGATCCGAGGGCGCTTGTCGCACTCCGCCAATTCCTTCATCTTGATCACCAGACACCGCCGATCGTTGGGCGTATCGCACTGCCCCCACCCTCGGCTGGATCGGGAGCCTCCGCGCGATCGATGGCTAGCGCGAACCAAGAGGCCTTTCTTGAGTTGGTGGCTGGCATCGAGGTCAGGGAGATCGAGCATCAAGAGGTACATGCGCCGAGCAACGCCGGTCCGCGCGTTGCACGAGCTCTTACGAGTTCAAATTTTATGGCCGAGGTTGGTCACGTCGTCATCGACATCTCGTCTTTGCCGGCTAACCTCTACTTCCCCATCGTCGCGGCGACGTTGACGTCTGTGGATCGTCAGGTACCGGGATTTCCGTTGGAAATTCAAGTCGTTGCGTGCGAGAACCCAGAGGTCGACGCGGCCATTATTAAGTTGGGAGTAAGTGAAGCGGCCGTTGTTGGAGGATTTCGAGGTGCACTCGAGCACGAGAGTGAGCCGACGGGAACGGTGATCTGGGCGCCAGTCCTCGGCGAACATGCCGGACCCGCGCTTCGTGCCATCCATGACTTCCTCGGACCTGGAGATGTCTGCCCAATCCTTCCATTCCCAGCGAGGAATGCCAGACGAGCGGACAACCTCCTGCTCGAGTTCCAAGTTGAGTTGCTCGACATGTTCCGGGTTACTCCCGGGAACCTCATCTATGCCGATGAGAGAAATCCCTTTGATCTCTATCGGACCCTGGCCCTTCTGCAGGAGAAGTACCGGCATGCCCTGAAGGCGCTCGAGCCGACGACGCTGACGCTTTCCACACACTCATCAAAGCTCTTATCACTGGGAGCACTTTTGGCGGCCTACGAGTATTCCCTTCCCATCGTTGCGGCTTCAGCTCTCGACTATGAAGTTGGCGAACTCGACCTGGCGTCGGTTAAAGCCGGCAACCACGTCACATGCACATGGCTCACTGGAAGGCCCTACCGGTGAAGCCGAAGGGTTCCATTTCACAAGCTGAGAAGAGGATTGCCACCTATCACCGGTCTCCGACTCGGACCTGTGAGCGTCCCTCGATTGCCAGGCCTTTCGTCGCCCTTCAGATAAGCTCTCCGCCATGGCTAGGTCAGCACGCCAAACCGTACTTTCTGCTGGCTATGTGCCGTTGGACATCGTCAGCTATCAAGGCCGTGTCTGGCACGCTGCCGGTGGTACCGCCGGAAATGTCGCCGCGATACTCGGTTTCCTTGGTTGGCAGGCCTCTCTCGTCGCTGATTTAGGTGATGATCTCGCTGGGCGTCAAGCTCGCGGCGACCTGATGAAGGCAAATGTGTCTGTGGACCTCGTACGCCTTAGGTCTGAAGTCGCCACGCCCAGATTGGTTCATGAGGTCTCAGCATCCAGTCACCGCTACTTGTTCCGCTGCCCAACTTGTGGCCAGCGGTTCCCCACGAGCAGACCATTGCGCTCGGATCGTGCTCATGAGCTCATTGACCAGAACCTTGAGCCTGATGTCTTCTTCTTCGATCGGCTCAACGCCGGAACAATCCTCTTGGCGGAGCACTACTCATCGATGGGCAGCCTTATCGTGTTCGAGCCTTCACGGGTGGCCCGAGCCGATTTGACCAAGAGAGCCGTCAAGGTCGCTCACGTGATCAAGCATGCGGATGATCGGGATGCCGAACTTGACCATGTGGTGGCACCGAATGGTCAGGTTCGGGTGATCACGCGCGGCGCCGAGGGGGCTCGATTTCGGATTGGCAATGGCGTCTGGCACCATTCGCCTGCATTCTCATATCCAATCGTTGATGCAGGTGGAGCTGGCGACTGGACGACAGCAGGTCTCGTCCACACTCTTCCTTTGACGGAGCGGCGAACTGTCCAGGCGGTCGGTGACGCGCTGAGGTGGGCTCAGGCCCTTGCCGCCGTGAGCTGTGGCGCACCTGGCGCTCGAGGTCTGGCGCGACAGCAGTCCGCAGAAGCGGTCTTGAAGGCGGCGAAGTTCCTGGAGCAGCGCGGTGAGCAGCTGGCGAGGGACGAGACGTTCGAGAAGTGGACGAGCCGTGCGGTACGTGGTCCCATCTGTAAGTCGTGCTTGCTACCGGTGACGCAAGTGAACGTGGCAGCGACGGCCTGAAGCCGCAGGCTCCAGTGGTCGGGGCTTAGTCGTGGGCTTGTCGTCGACCCAAGGCGATCCTTCGTCCACTCCAACCCTGTCTCCGGACGACACTCCGGCTCTCGACATCGAACGACCTCGGATTCACCCGCTGTCCCGCCCGCCGGCCGACATCGAGTCGTCCGCAGGGCGCTTCAGAGCACTGGGAGTCTGCTGGGGTTTCCCAGTGTCTCCCCACCCCACTCGGCGTCAAGGGTCGCTGCGGGACGCCGGCACGGACGGTGACCCTGCGGGTCGGCTCGTCCCTCGCCTCACCGTCCGGCCTCCGTATCCTCGCTCGGCCTCCGGCCGCCCCTTGACTCCGGCGGGGTCCCCGGAGAGCTCGCTGATTTACCCAGCGGGAGACGCCTGGTGGGCAAAGGAGAATGTCATGACCATGATCACCGGCATCGATATCTTAACCCTTCGTCAGGTTCGTGATCCCTTGGACGAGGCAGCCGGATGGCCGATCCTCCACCCCTATGTCGAGATCGTCTACGGCTCGATCCTGGGCCCGACGGCGGTCCAGATGGCCCGCATGTTCGATCGCATGCACCGGCCCGAGGGCCAGACGCTCGTGGATGTCTCGGAGATCGCAGGCGTCCTCGGGGTGAAGCCCTCGGTTGCACGACATGGGCTCGATCGCCTGGAGCGATTTGGAGTCCTGCGCATCGCCGGTACCTCGATCATCCTGCGCAGTCACCTCACGCCGGTGCGGGCCCAGGCGGTCGAACGCCTGCCCATGATGGCCCGTACCTACCACGAGATAGCGATGAGGAATCGAACCGTTCGCAGCGCAGCGTGAACAACACGGTAGGGCCGGGAGATCCCGGCCCTACCGTCGCGCTTTCCTGGCAGGCCGCACGACATCGGTCCGTCATCTTCTATGAAGCGGTGACTCTCCCGACATCGACGTCACACAACGGCAAAGTCGGGATCCTCCATACCCGGCCAATCAGCATCCAAGCCGAAGTGTGTGGCGAGAGGGCTCGCTGGGCCAGGAAGTGACTCAGCGCCAACCAGCATCGGTGCAAGCCAACCGGGTTGTTTCGGCGTGATGGTGTTCGGTTCGAGCGTTTGCCAACACCGGGGCTGGGTTCGGGTCACGGTCCACGGTGATAGGCCATGGACGGTGATGACCTGTGGCGTATCGCCATTCCGCCACCCACCGCTGCTCAGCCAAAAACCATCTTGGAAGATGTCTGACGGGTGTTTCGCACTTTCTAGTGGTCGGCGAACGGCGAGGCCGTATAGGGCTTGCTCGACTTCATAGTCCTTTGTTGGGTACAGGGTGTTCGATTGGACCGCGACAATCAGTGGGGATTCGAGCCGCCCGTACTTCCCGTGCTTCTCCTTGAGGACCCGCCGGATGCCGGAAACGTTGTCGACGATAACGGCCTCCCCTGGACCCATCGCAACCAGGGCCGGTCCGGGCCGGTCTCGGGCCCCCTCACTGAGGGGAAGTGCGTGGAAAACCAGACTCCAACCGGCATCCTCCCAGGCAAGTTCCGGAAGGCGATCGAACCCGACCTCGGTGGACTCTTCGGCAGCAGCACCGACAACGTCAGGGTCAAGCCCTCCTAGCCAGCTCCTCAGCTCACTTAGGAGTCGCTTCGTCGCCGGTGCGTTGGGTCCGATCGAATATGTGGAGACCTCGATGCGGAAGTTCACGACTTGTAGTGCAGTGAGGATGCTGTAAACGTCGTTCAGTCGCTGGTCCTGGGCAATCGCCTCTGGAGGTCGTCCTACACTCACCGCCTCGAGGTACCAGGAGTCGGGTCCGGAGGTGACGCGAAAGTCTGGTCTGGTCGTCGATCCACTAACCTCGGGATGGATTTCGATGTCGTATCCCGATCGGCGATAGGCCTCGTGAAGATACAATTCCCAGAACGCCGACTCAGACTGTCTGTTGTTGGCTCGTAATGCTCCACGCAGATCCTTCTGGTCTGCCGCGGGAATGTGGGTGAACCACTCCTCTATCAGGCTCCGTACGAGCCCAAAGTAAACCGAGGCCGACCGATTCAAGAAGGCGAACCGCCCTTCGTTATGGCCACTGGGCGTTGCGTCGACGCGTGGAATGTCATCAAAGACCATTGCGGGACCCCCTCAACACAGGTTCAACGATAGGCCCGACTGGGCACCTGCCTTCCCTGGCACGTGAGGGAAGTCCAGGGGTGCTGACCGGGGGGGCCATCCGAGCCGCACCACTTCCATTGGCTGCTCGGTGTGGCGAATCGATTGTCACCTTCAGGTCCGAACGTCACCCTCGGGGCGGAATCCCTGGTCGCACCGCCGCCGTACGGCGCTCGGTGTGGGGAAGCGCACCCGGTGTTGAGCCCCGCCGCCCCTTTCCCCTGGCTGGGTCGTGTCACACCGTCGTCGGCCGTCAAGGTCGACACTGCGAGGCGCCGGCACGGAAGGTGACCCTGCGGGTCGGCTCGTGCCTCGCCTCACCATCCGGCCTTCGCTTCTCGCTCTCGCTG